>OFIS01000021.1_pt1 | contig 243037 bp, 196 predicted proteins | sample 1775071 | NCBI WGS metagenome assembly OFIS01 (sample SAMN08195774, study PRJEB24354) | sludge metagenome | isolation source: sludge from phenol fed wastewater aerobic bioreactor C | place: India: Nagpur | collected 2016-09-17
ACAACAGGAAATTGCTGTTCCCTACACCAACAAAGAACTGGTGATAGATTACAAAACATGGCGCGACAAAACATTACCCGGCAGCCAGGAAAAATGGACCGTGAATATTCATGGCAGCAAAGGTGATAAAGTGGCTGCCGAAATGCTCACCAGCATGTACGATGCCTCGCTGGACCAGTTCAAACCACATAGCTGGAATACACCATACATCTGGCCTGCATTCAGATTTGGCAATATGTGGAATGATAATTACTGTTTCCGGGCCGTACAGTCATTGCAAAAGTATCAGAATGATTTTGAACACTATTATTACAACAAGCAATACGATCAGTTGCTGGAACAGGGTGTTTCCGTACAACTGGCAACATCTGTCAGGATACGTGGCGTAGCAGCAGGTGCAGCTCCCACTGCGGAAGCAATGATGAAAAAAATGCCGGGCGTACAGATGGATAATGCCAGTCCTTTCAACGCCAGAATGGTGGCCGATACAAACGCCTTTAATGATAAAGATATTATTAAACTGGAAGGGGAAATGTACGTAGAGGGTGAACAAGTTAAAAAGCCCACACAATTACAGCCCCGCACTAACTTTAATGAAACAGCTTTCTTTTTCCCTGATCTGAAAACAGATGCCGAGGGCAATGTTTCTTTCTCTTTCACCATGCCGGAATCTCTCACTTCCTGGAAGTGGATGACACTGGCACATACCAAAGAACTGGCATTTGGTCTTGCAACCAAAGCGATCATTACCCAGAAAGAACTGATGGTGCAGGCAAATGCACCACGTTTTATGCGCGAAGGCGATCGCATGGACTTCAGTGGTAAGATCGTTAATATGACCAATAAAGAAATTACCGGTCAGGTGGCATTAGAATTGATTGATCCGATCACCAACCAGTCAGTAGATGGCTGGTTCCGCAATATGTTCCCTAACCAGTTCTTTACCGTAGCTGCCGGACAAAGTACACCCGTAAGTTTTACTATTGAAATTCCCTATCAGTACAATAAGCCTGTTACCTACAAGCTGATTGCCAGTACAAAAGCTACAGACAGCGGTTCACTGAGTGATGGTGAGCAAGCATTGTTGCCCGTGATAAGCAACCGGATGCTGGTAACAGAAAGTCTGCCATTGCCTATGAACGGTAACAGCAGCAAAAAATTCACTTTTACCAAACTGCTGCAAAGCGGTAACAGCCAGACACTCAACCAGCATGCGCTTACAGTAGAGTTCACTACCAATCCTGCATGGTATGCCGTACAGTCGTTGCCTTATCTGACAGATTATCCTTACGAGTGTGCTGAACAAACTTTTAATCGTTATTATGCCAATGCACTGGCAGGCACCATTGCCAATAGTTCACCACGCATTAAAGAAATGGTGAGCCGCTGGCAGGCTGCAGCCAAAGATGATGCAGCAAATGCTTTTGCCAGCAACCTGCAGAAAAATGAAGAACTGAAAGCCGTACTGTTAGAAGAAACTCCCTGGGTACTGGACGCTAAGAACGAAGCGCAACAGAAAAAGAACATCGCACTGCTGTTCGATATGGTACGTATGCACCAGGGCTTATCCTCTTCGCTGGCCAAACTACAGGAAGCACAATTGTCCAACGGTGGTTTTGCATGGTTCAAAGGCGGAAGCGACGATCGTTTTGTAACACAATACATCGCTACTGGTTTTGGACATCTGCAGCACCTGAAAGCATTACCGGCTACCAGCGCATCATTGCAGACCGTAATGACCAATGCTGTTGCCTACCTGGATAAACGACTGAAAGAAGATTATGACAAACTGGTAAAAAGCAAAGCAAAACTTACAGAAAACAATATTGGCTATCTGCAGATCCAATATCTGTATATGCGCAGTTTCTTTCCGAAACTGGCCATACCGGCAGAGACTATGACCGCTTATAATTTCTATCGCAAACAGGCACAACAATACTGGCTGCCGCAAAACAGGCTGATGCAGGGTATGATAGCACTGGCGCTGAACAGAACAGGTGAAACTACTACCGCCAGGAACATTGTAGCCTCCTTAAAACAAAATGCACTTACCAGCGAAGAAATGGGCATGTACTGGAAAGAACTGAACACCCCGGGCTATTTCTGGTACCAGGCACCGGTTGAAACCCAGTCATTGCTGATAGAAACATTTACAGAAGTAACCAACGATACCAAAGCTGTTGAAGCGATGAAAACCTGGTTGCTGAAACAAAAACAAACACAGAGCTGGCGTACCACCAAGGCCACTGCCGATGCCTGCTACGCTTTACTGCTGCAGGGCAGCAACTGGCTTACCAATACACCGGCTGTTACTATTCAGTTGGGCGATTATACCATTAACAGTAAAGATCAGCCACAAGAAGATGGTACAGGATATTTCAAAAAAGTGATCGACAGTAAATCAGTAAAACCATCCATGGGCAATATACAGGTAATGGTACAGCAAACCGGTACCACCTCAATGCCTTCATGGGGCGCTGTATACTGGCAGTATTTTGATAACCTGGAAAATATTACAGCATCCGGCGACAGCAAATCAACACCCCTGCAGATCATTAAAAAGATCTTTGTAGAAAAGAATACAGACCGTGGACCGGTGTTACAACCTGTAAATGCCGGTGATGCATTGAAAGTAGGTGATAAAGTAAAAGTGCGTATTGAGCTTCGTGCAGATCGCACCATGGAATATGTACACATGAAAGATATGCGTGCAGCCTGTATGGAACCGGTAAATGTACTGAGCCAATACAAATGGCAGGACGGTCTGGGTTACTATGAAGCTACCAAAGATGCCAGTACTAATTTCTTCTTCAACTGGCTGCCCAAAGGCACTTATGTATTTGAATATGCTTTATTCGTTACACATACCGGTACATTCAGCAATGGTGTTACCAGCATCCAGTGTATGTATGCACCGGAATTTACCAGTCATAGTGAAGGCATTAAAGTGAACGTTGAATAAAACAACATACACTGCCATAAAAAATCCCGTCCGGCATAAGCGGACGGGGTTTTGTTTTATAAGGAAGTCTTTTCTTATTCAAACATTACAAACCGGATGAATGTCTCAGAGAAGACTTCCTTTCTTCTTTATTGTTTCAACATCTATCCAACAGTCTTTTCAAACACACCCAACCGAATAAAATTCGGCATTTATAAAATGCCTGCCTCCAAATTATTCTGTCACAATATATTCTGTGATAAATAATTTATACAGAATAAAATTCTGAAATTTTATAATTTTACAGAAACTTATATCAATGGATACCCATCTGGACGAAATTGACCTGCAGATCCTGGAACTGATGCAGAAGAATGGCCGCATTTCCAATGCTGATCTTGCACGCGAACTGAACATGGCTCCTTCAGCGGTGTTAGAAAGAGTAAAGAAGCTGGAACAGAAACAGGTGATCATGGGATATACCGCGCAGATCAACCCGGTAGCATTGCAACAGAAATTACTTGCTTTCATTTTTATCAAGTCCACGGAAGGATTTGGTAACAACGATAAAATACTGACCGCACTTTCCAAAATACCTGAGGTACAGGAAGTGCATATCATCGCCGGTGAAGATTGTTTCCTGGCAAAGATCCGTACCACTGACTCAGCTACCCTGATGGAGATCATGCGCAATTCGCTAAAGAAGATACCCAGCATAGCATCTACCAAAACAACCATTGTGCTGGAGACAGTGAAAGAGCAACAACAATTGGTGATTCCTAAAAATTAACAGTCATGACAGCCACGAAAAATGCCTCCACAGCAATGGTCATCATTGCATTTGCTACAGTTTATTTAGTATGGGGTTCAACCTATTTTTTTATACAAAAGGCAGTACAGCATATCCCCGCCTTTATTATGGGTTCTATGCGTTTTGTTACTGCAGGTTTACTGATGCTTGCCTGGAGTATTTTCAAAAAAGAAGATATCTGGAACTGGCAGTCAATAAAACCTGCACTGTTGAGCGGCATCCTGTTACTGTTTGTTGGTAACGGGGCTGTGATATGGGCTGAACAGACATTGCCCAGCTCACTGGTAGCTGTGCTAGTATCCTCAGCACCCATCTGGTTCGTGTTGCTGGATAAACCCAAATGGAAAGAAAATTTTACCAGTCGTCCTACGCTGATCGGGTTGGCGATCGGTTTTATTGGTGTGATATTGTTGTTTAGTGAGCGCACCAGTCAAACATTATCTTCCGGTGGCAATCTTTACGAAATCATAGGCCTGGTGATACTGATCATTGGAGCATTAAGCTGGGCAGGTGGCTCTTTGTATTCCAAATACAATGGTAAAGGCACTGCTACAGTAAATACTACCTGGCAGATGCTGGCAGCAGGTATCGCTTTTATACCAGCCAGCTTTATCAATAATGAATGGAGCAGTTTTGAATGGCAGGCAGTAACCACACAATCGTGGCTGTCTGTACTGTACCTGATCTTTATGGGGTCACTGGCCGGTTACAGCGCATACGTATGGTTGCTGCAGGTACGTCCTGCTACACAGGTAAGCACCTACGCATATGTAAACCCTGTCGTGGCTGTATTGCTGGGTGCTTTTTTTGCCAGCGAACATATTTCCCTGATACAGGTATTGGGACTGGCAGTTATTCTGACCAGTGTACTGCTGATCAATCTTGCCAAATACCGTAAAGAAAAAACACAATCATTACAGTCATCTACACCTGAAATAAAAACAAATATCGTCAGCACCGGAAAGGTGGCAAAAGTATAAGATTAAGGCTATATTTTTTTTCTGAACTGATTACAGTATAGTCATGAAAAGCGTAGTGTTTCTACACTGCACCGTACGTACGACGACGACAACCTGCAACAAGATGAAGGAAAAGGGTTGTCGTCTTTTTTTATAGTCCCTCATTATCCTGCCCCGTACCGATTCATTATTTTTACACTATGCAAGCAGACTTTCTTCTGATCGGTCAGGGTATTTGCGGTACATTTTTAAGCTGGTATCTGCAACAGGCAGGTTATTCGGTAATAGTGATAGATGAACAGCATAACAATACTGCGTCACATGTTGCTGCGGGAATTATCAATCCTGTTACCGGCCGGCGTATTGTGCAAACATGGCTTATTGATGAAGTACTGCCCGCAGCATGGAACAGCTACCAGGAGCTGCAGGCTGTATTGCAGGTTACCACCATTACACAAAAAGATATTCTTGACTTCTTTCCTACCCCGCAAATGAAAGAAGCCTATGCTAAAAGATATGCTGAAGACACCAGTTACCTGGCACCTCCTGTCAATACTGACGACTGGAAAACTTTTTTCAATTACGATTTTGGATACGGACAGATCACTCCCTGCTACCTGGTGAATCTTCCTGAACTATTACCGGCTTACCGGCAATACCTGGTAAAACAGGGAATATTACTGGATGAACATTTTGATTACAAACAGTTGCAGACTGCTCCCGATCATATCCGGTATAAAAACATTACTACCGGTAAGATCATTTTCTGTGATGGCCTTGCAGCAGCTACAGCTCCGTTCTTCCAGTTATTGCCATTTGCTCCCAACAAAGGCGAAGCGCTGCTGGTACGTATTCCACATCTGCCAAAGGAGTTCATTTTTAAAAAAGGTATGAACCTGGTGCCCTGGCAGGATGATATTTTCTGGCTGGGATCATCGTACGAGTGGAATTTTACTGACGACCAGCCTTCCGTTGTTTTCAGGGAACGAATGACGGCTGCATTACAACAATGGATTAAAATGCCTTTTACCATACTGGAACACAAAGCAGCTGTGCGACCGGCAACACTGGAACGCAGACCTTTTGTAGGTTTTCATCCCCAGCACCCTGCTGTTGGTATATTCAATGGCATGGGTACCAAAGGTTGTTCACTGGCGCCTTTTTTTGCCAGAGAGCTGGTGGCGCATCTGCAACACCAGGCCCCCATACACCCCGAAACAGATGTACAGCGCTTCCGACGCATCCTATCCAGGCAGGATCTGTAAATGTTGTTGTTTGCCACGTGCTGAAACCGCCCGGTTTTATATTTTTGCAGGGTTATTGTTTTGCTTCAGTACATAACCACCTTTACATGTCAACAGAGAAAATGTATGTCATTCCTGAACGTTTCAGGAAAATTGAGAACCTGCATATTGTATTCTGGTTGTTAAAAGATATCTGCTGGTGTATGCTGTGGCGGCCATTGGGTGTAGCCATGCTGATCCCTACTTTAACCGTAGCCATCCTGATCACCTGGCAAACCAGGAAACTGAAAGCCGAGTTGTATCACAACCTGGCTGTTACGTTCTGGATCTGCGCCAACGGTTACTGGATGATTGTTGAGTTCCTGGGATATGATGAATACCTGCGCATATTCACCGTGATACCGTTCAGCATCGGGTTGTTCTTTATTATTGTCTATTACGGGTTTATACTTCCGCGTGAAATAAAAAAAAATAAAATGATAGCCGTTGCCATACCGGCGGAAGAAGAAAATATTACCAATACCACGATTGTAATACCGGTAAAAAAACAAGGCGACACACTTTAACAACATGTCGCCCGTAACAATTGCAGCATATACTTAGTGTAACCAAAGACATTATTAAGCCGCTAGTTTTTTTCTTGCATTGTTCACTACTACAATAGGATCCTGTTTCAGCAAATTGCTCATGGCTGCATATAAGGCAGGCAGTTCGTGACGCATACGAATGGGATTTTCAAAAAACACTTCCACACTCACTGCCCAGAACTCGTGATAATTGGTGCCTGCATAATCGCCCAGAATGTTCTTGGCGCCTGTTTGCATCGATTCAAATATCGGGCGGGCAACCTTGGAGAAATTCTTAAACTCTTTTTTAAAGTGTTTGTCTTCTTCAGTCTGTGTAATAAAGTTAACATACGCCAATGCATGTCCCATTTCGTGCAACCCAACATTACAGTTAGGACTTAGACCATTTACACCTTTAAGAAAATTATCCCACGACAGATAAATACCACTGTGGTCTACATGTCCCTGGAAAGGGCGGGAGTAAAATCCATAATGGTAATCATCTTTCAGCACGTAAATGTCTTTGAAGTAATTGAGATAATATTTTTCCAGACCGAATGTTAACTGGATAGCTACAGCACTGATCAGCACAGGCATTTCCATAGCCTCATTCACCTCGATATAATGAAAACGTTTTGACTTACGGAATAAAAAGGTACGGAACAGAAAACGGTGTTGTTCTTCATGCGAAAGACGGTTATAATAACGTAGATAACGCGAAACAATAGAATGATAAGTACTTTTCTGGTCCTGGAATAACTTATACTGGCGTTTTACATACAAACGGTGGAAAAGATTACTGACGGGCACATGCAGTACAATGACACTAAAGACCGTGAGGAAAATGAACAAAATTTCCATAAGGGTTCCATTTTTTCTTTTTGTGAAATGCGGATACGAGTCAACGGATGTAGGATTTTCACAAAGGTTGGATTCGAAAAAACGGTCTTTCGGGGAAGGTGGAAATTTTACACTGGCAAGTAGTATTTTTCAAAAAATCACACTAATCACTGTACAAAATAGAAAGATTTTTTAAATTATGAAATAAGTGTGAAAAAAATTATGAAGTCTTTATAATATGTTGATTTCAAGCTTCTTCCAAAGGCCACAAAAACAAAATCTCAGACAATGGGTCCTGGTTCAGCAATCGGCACATGGCCAGGTACAGTTCGGGCAGCAGCGCGCGGAAAACCCTAGGCTGTTCAAAAAACCTTTCTACCGACACTGCCCAGAATTCATTGTAATTGGTGGCAGCATAACTACCCAGGAAATGATTGGTTTTTAATTGCATTTCTTCAAAAATCTTTCTGCCAGTTTGTGAAAATTCCCTGAACCGTTCGCGGAAACCGGCATCGCTTCCATCACCGTCTGTCATAAAATTAACATAGGCCAGCGCATGCGCCATTTCATGCAGTCCCACATTGTCGCCATCATTATAGTTGGCAAATGCTGCCAGGAAATTTTCCCATGAAAAAAAGATCCCTTCCTCGCTTACATGCCCCTGGAATGCCATTTCGCTTTCTCCATACCGGTACCTGTTGGGCAATACATAAATGGTATTGAAATAATCCAGTAAAAAATGCTGTAGTCCGAATGTAAGCTGCACAGCTGTAGCGCTGATGAGCAGGGGAATGCGTTCTTCGCCCTCAATATCAATAAACCTGAATTTCTTTGCGGCCATAAAGGTGAGCGTGCGGTGCAGGAACATTTCTTTGTGTTCAGCCGAAAGCTGCCGGTAATAAGGAATGTATTGCGCCAGTATATCATTATACTTTGAATGTCCCTGCCAGTACAGGTTGGTAGCCTGCCGGTACAGCCCCCTGTCGCGGACCATTACCAGTACCCGGTGCCAGAAAACAGGCAGCCAGTACAGTATCATAATAATACTAAATACAATGGCCATGAAAATGAGCCACCCTGCCGCTTCGGGCAACTGAATACCATTATCATCCGCCTGCAGTGTGATATTATGAGAAGGTAAAGTGGCAATGGCCTGGTGAACAGAATCCTGCGTTGCCACATGAAATGTGTCGCCTGTCTGATAGAGGATATTAGTAGAATCCTGGGGCATGCGGGCATGAAAATAATCATTTCCTGCAAAGTGCCCTACCCTTTGGGAAGCATTCCGGTTTTCAGTTACCTTTGCACCTCATCAGTAAGAATTATAAAAAATAGTTATGTACAGAACGCATACCTGCGGCGAATTACGGCTCTCGAATGCCGGCCAGGAAGTAACTCTGGCGGGATGGGTACAGACCATCAGGAAGTTTGGCAGTATTACATTCGTCGATCTCAGGGACCGCTATGGAATTACACAGTTGTTGTTTGGCGAAGAACTGAACGGATTACTGGACCAGCAACCGTTGGGTCGTGAGTTTGTGCTGCAGGCTACCGGAATTGTGTCTGAACGCACCAACAAAAATCCCAACATTGCTACCGGTGATGTTGAGATCAAACTCAGCTCATTTACTATTCTGAATAAATCTGTTACCCCGCCGTTCACCATCCAGGATGATACAGACGGTGGTGACGATCTGCGTATGAAGTTCCGTTATCTTGATCTGCGTCGCAATGCAGTAAAGAAAAACCTGGAATTGCGTTATGCAGTGAACCGTGCTGCACGCAACTACCTGCACGAGCACCAGTTTATGGATATTGAAACGCCTTTCCTGATCAAATCTACACCAGAAGGTGCACGCGATTTTGTGGTGCCTTCGCGTATGAACCCGGGACAATTTTACGCACTGCCACAATCACCGCAAACATTTAAACAGTTGCTGATGGTGAGCGGGTACGATCGCTATTACCAGGTGGTAAAATGTTTCCGTGATGAGGATCTGCGTGCAGACCGCCAGCCTGAGTTTACACAGATCGACTGTGAAATGAGCTTTGTGCAGCAGGAAGATATCCTGAACATGTTCGAAGGCATGGTAAAACATATTTTCCAGGCAGTAAAAGGCGTTGAGATCAAAGAGCAGGTACAACGCATGACCTGGGAAAATGCTATGTGGCAGTATGGCAATGACAAACCGGATATCCGTTTTGGCATGCAACTGGCCAACCTGAAATTCCCGCAGCATACTTTCCCTGACAGGAAAAATGCTTTTGAAGCAGCGAATGATACCGACGTAATAAAAGGTTCCGGTTTTGGTGTGTTTGAAAATGCAGAAACTGTGGTAGCTATTGCTGTGCCGGGTGCTGCGGAGTACACACGCAAACAACTGGATGAACTGACAGATTGGGTAAAACGTCCGCAGATAGGCATGAGCGGACTTATCTATATCCGTTGCGGAGCCGATGGTTTTAAGAGCAGCGTAGATAAGTTTTTCGATGCTGCTAAACAGGAAACCATTGCCAAAGCTACCGGTGCGGCCAAAGGCGACCTGGTACTGATACTGGCTGGTGCAGAGGAAAGAACCCGTAAGGCCATGAGCGAACTACGTCTTGAACTGGGCGAACGCCTGGGACTGCGTAAAAAAGATGAGTTTAAATTATTATGGGTACTGGATTTCCCGTTGTTTGAATACAGCGAGGAAGACAATCGCTGGGTTGCCCGTCACCATCCTTTCACCTCACCCAAACCGGATCATATTGATATTATGATCAATAACAACCCGGTTATTGAGAATGCCAAAGAATATCTGAAACATCCATACGCCAACATCAAAGCCAATGCGTACGATATGGTACTGAACGGCAACGAGATCGGCGGCGGTTCTATCCGTATTTTCCAGCGTGAACTGCAGGAAAAAATGTTCGACGCACTGGGTATGAGCAAAGAGGAAGCCCTGCATAAATTCGGTTTCCTGCTGGGTGCGTTTGAATATGGCGCTCCCCCGCACGGTGGCATTGCATTCGGTTTCGACCGTTTGTGTTCTATCATCGGTGGCAGCGAAAGTATCCGTGACTTTATTGCGTTCCCCAAAAACAACAGTGGTCGCGATGTGATGCTGGATGCTCCTGCAGCTATTGACGACAAACAGTTGGTAGAATTACAGATCAAACTGGATTTGCAATAATCAACAAAACATTTAATTTTAAACCGGGCCAAAAGCCCGGTTTTTTTATGCGAAAATTTCTTTTACTACGGATATTATCTATCACCACATCAGTACTGCTTACCTTATGCCTGGTATTTTACAATATAGGCTTCTTTGACAATCCGGATAATGAGCGCCTGGTGTCGTTTCTGCTGACCAACCTGTTTTTATTGATACTTCTTAATCACAGTGTACTTGCAAGTATTTCCCGTTCAAGATATTACCCGGATAAATATATATCCCGCGGATTCCTGGTTTATCATGGTATTTCGGCTGTTATCTGCTGGATCTCGGTGGCAACTGTGGTATTTTTTATGGTAGCCGGTTTTTTCGGTTCGGAAAAAGGAAGAGAAGATTATATTATGCTGGCAGTTGGCGGTGCCCTGGTAATAGTCTATGTATTCCAACTGATCCTGCTCAATAAGTTTTTGAAAGTGATAATCAATAATTATAACCAGCAACTGGAAGAATTTCTTGAGCCATGAAAAATTTACCTGCATCCTGGAAAGCATTTCGCATTGTTTGTTTTGTACAGATGATACTGGTAATACTGGAATGGGGATTCTCAGCACGCTGGTTGTTCAGGGCCCGCAACCCGGTTATGCCATTACTGGAAATACTTGCTTACAGCCTGGTATTTATCTTCCTGTATAAGGGACTGTCGCTACTGAACGAAAATTATCCGGCTACTCCACTTACCACAAAACAGAAAAGACATTTCAACTGGTTGTTCATCATTAATGTATTGCTGATCGCATTTTTATTTGCAGAAGTAGTTGCAGAATGGCGCTGGTCATTTCCACTAATGGTTGTATTGCGCGTAAGTTTTTATACCGGCTTGCTCATTATGCATTCACTGATTTCCGGGATATTGATCTTCCTGTTTCACATAGTATTTTTATGGGGTATGATCCGTTTACGCAGGGTCATTCACACTAATACACTGAACAACTGGTACAACCAGTTTGAAGAAGGCACTGCACTAAATCAATAACACATGCTACCTTTCAAATGGAAAATATTCAGGATCGTTAATTATGCCTACGTAGCAGGTGTTGCCGCGTTAATAATTATCCTGCTGTATTGGGCAGGCGGCCTGCGCTTCAGTAACAGACAGGATTTTCTTTTCTTTCTTTTATTTATAACATGTGCCCTCTGCCTGATGACAAACGGTTCTCTGAATGTTTACCTGCTGGAAAAATGTTACCCGGATAAATATCCGTCCCGTGTATTTTTAATCACCAATACTATATTGCTCATCCTGTCCGTCCTGATATTGTTATTCCTGGTGTTCATTGCCGGTTGGGGTATTTATGAAGAGGTTAGAAGGCCCAGGCAATACAATCGTTATATAATGCAGGGACGATTATTATTGTTACTGGTGAGCACCATTTCGCTGACCGGTCTTTATTCCTGTTGTTTCCAGCTCCATCTACGCAGGGTAATACGGCGCAATCATCTGGCAATACTGAACAACTTCCTTGAAAGTTGAACCACTTTGGATTTCGTATATTTAAACATGCAAAAAAAGTATTTGTTGTGGCTGCTGGCTATTGTAGTAGTATCCTGCCAGAAAGAGATGAAAAACACTGATACCGTTGCTGTTAATTATACCAATACAGCTTATGGTACAGATGTACAGCAGAAAATGGATCTTTATCTTCCTGCAGGACGCGATACTTCTTCCACTCCCCTGCTGATCCTTATTCACGGTGGTGCCTGGATTGAAGGCGACAAGGCCGACTTTAAAGACTTTGTTACCATTTTACAACAACGTTTTCCACGTTATGCCATTGCCAATATCAATTATCGTTTATACAATGCCAGTGGTCAGAATAAATTTCCGGCCCAGGAAAATGATGTAAAAACAGCCGTACAATTTCTGTTGGGAAAATCAGTTGAGTATAAATATTCGCACAAGATCATTTTATTAGGCGCCAGTGCCGGTGCACACCTCGCATTGCTGCAGGCATACAAGTACTACACTACCGGCAAGCCACTGGCAGTAATATCTTTTTTTGGTCCCACTGATATGACGGCACTGTACAATGCACCCGCCAATCCATATATACCGGTATTGTTATCACAGATACTGGGTGGCACACCTGCACAAAACCCTTCCATATACCAGCAGTCCAGTCCTGTTAATTTTGTAAAAGCCGGTCTTGCTCCTACACTGGTTTTACAGGGCGGTGCTGACGATATTGTACCACCTGCACAGGCTACTTTATTGATCAACGCATTACAGACAGCGGGTGTTACCCACCAGTTTGTATTGTATCCATCTGAAGGTCATGGCTGGACAGGTGCTAACCTTGATGATTCCATTAATAAAGTCACATCGTTCCTGCAGCAATACGGCAGGTAAAGTTGAGGATGGTTTTTCACTTTTTGCTACCTTGCCACTATGAAACAAGCGTTACAACCACTGGCAGAAAGAATGCGCCCTGAGCGGCTGGAGGACCTGGTTGGACAAGCACATCTTGCAGGTAAAGGCAGCATCTTACGTACCTCTATTGAACAGGGGAAAATTCCCTCTATGATCCTGTGGGGACCTCCCGGTACCGGTAAAACCACTATCGCCAATATTATTGCCCATACACTACAGGTTCCTTTTTTTACACTCAGCGCCATCAGTTCGGGTGTAAAAGAGGTACGTGAAGTAATTGAGCTGGCCAAAAAACGTGACAAGGCTATATTGTTCATTGATGAGATCCACCGCTTTAACAAAGGTCAGCAGGATGCATTGCTGGGTGCTGTGGAGAAAGGCATCATCACACTGATCGGTGCCACTACTGAAAATCCCTCGTTCGAAGTGAATAGCGCCTTGCTAAGCCGTTCGCAGGTATATGTATTGAAGGCACTGGAGCAGAAAGATCTTGTTCAACTGATGCAGAATGCACTGCAGAAAGATGAGATACTGAACAGGAAAAAAATAGAACTGAAAGAAACAGAAGCCCTCATTAATATATCCGGCGGTGATGCACGCAAATTGTTGAACCTGCTGGAGCTGGTAACCGATACGCTGGGTGATAATGCGGTGATCACTGACGAAGCTGTAATGGATATTGCCCAGCAACGCATTGCACTATACGATAAAAGCGGTGAGCAACATTATGATATTATTTCCGCATTCATCAAATCTGTAAGAGGCAGCGATCCCAATGGTGCTATATACTGGCTGGCAAGAATGATAGCCGGTGGTGAAGATATCAAGTTCATAGCACGCAGAATGGTGATACTGGCCAGTGAAGATATTGGCAATGCCAATCCCACGGCACTGGTATTAGCCAACGCCACTTTTGAATCTGTTAATAAGATCGGTAATCCCGAAGCACGGATCATTTTATCACAATGTGCCGTATATCTTGCCACTTCACCCAAAAGCAATGCATCGTATGTGGCTATTGATGCGGCACTGGCTGCTGTACGTGAGCATGGTGATCTGCCCGTGCCATTGCATATCCGCAACGCACCTACCAAACTGATGAAGAACATGGACTACGGAAAAGATTATAAATATTCACACGGCTACGAAGGAAATTTTGCAGCACAGGAATACCTGCCGGCTGAATTATCGGGTACTAAATTTTTTGATCCCGGCAAAAATGCACGTGAAGAAGAGATCCGCCGTTTTCTAAAAAGCCTGTGGGGAGAGAAGTATAAGTATTAAGGGGTGTGTTGGGAATGTGGATTAGAAAGTAAAACACAAGATGCAAGGCACAAGAAAGAGCAGCTACGAGGAACCTCCTTTTTAGTTGCCGGTACCGGATAAATCTCAAAATCAATAAATTCCCATACCAGCAATTCACTCGCGGATACTCACCAATTCACAACTAACTATTCACTTTTTCACATCATGAACTGGACCTGTAAACCATTCAACGAACTTACGCCAAACGAATTATATGCTATACTGCAACTGCGCAGCGAAGTATTTGTAGTAGAACAGAATTGTGTTTTTCTTGACCTGGACAATAAAGATCAGTATTGTCATCACCTGATGAGGTGGCAGGATGATTTGCTGATTGCCTATACAAGATTGGTACCTGCCGGTATTTCGTATACAGAACCATCAATAGGTCGTGTGGTAACCTCGCCTGCGGCAAGAGGTCAGGGTGTGGGACGGGAACTTATGCACGAATCCATCAAAACTTTGTATTATTTATGGGGTAAATCCTCAATAAAAATAGGAGCCCAGCTATATCTCCGGAAATTTTACGAATCCATTGGTTTTCAGCAAACCAGCAGTATTTATCTGGAAGATGGAATAGAGCACATCGAAATGTTGCTACAGCATATTGTGTAGTATCTGCTAGTAATTTTCCTAAGCACCAGATTTTTTTTCCACACAACACACAAAAACAAACATTTCTGCGTTTGTCTATATGTGTCCGTGTTCGCTATTTTAGCAACCGGAATCCTTTGACCATCTGAAAACTAAAATCTGATATTCAATGAAACAGAAACTACACTTTTCTGTAGGGAGGTGTTGGGTATTTACTATGCTATTGTTCGCGTCGGTACCCACGTTTAGTCAGTACACCGGTGAAAAGTCATCCTTCTGGGAAGCAGGCATCACTTTAGGCCCTTCTAACTTCCTCGGCGACCTCGGCGGTAATGCCGGTAAAGGAACTACCTTTCTCAAAGACAACAATTTTTCCATGACCAAGTTAACGGTAGGTGTATTTGCTACCTATCAACCGTATGAATGGCTGGGTGTACGACTTGCAGCCAACTTCGGTACCCTGGAAGGAGATGATGCTGTTATTAAAGGAAAAGGCGGTTATGAAGAAGCCAGGAAACTGCGTAATTCAAACTTCAGATCAAAATTTCAGGAAGGATTACTGATGCTGGAACTGTATCCTACTGCATTGATTGAGCCCGATCCTACTGATGTTTTTGGCAGACTGAGACCTTATGGTGTAATTGGTGTTGGTGTATTCCATTTCAATCCACAGGGCACCGATCCGCTGACCGGTAACTGGGTGAACCTGGCACCACTGCACACTGAAGGACAGGGTTTTCCTGAGTACCCTGACAGAAAGCCTTACAAACTTACACAGATGAACATTCCGATGGGTATTGGTATTAAGTATTTCATCAGCGAAACAGTAAATGTGAGCCTGGAAGTACTCCACCGCAAAACATTTACTGACTACATTGATGATGTTAGTACTAATTACATCGATCCTGCATTGTTCTATCAGCACATGCCATTGCAACAGGCACAACTGGCAGAAAGAATGGCCAACAAAAGTGGAAACGGTGGTGCTACCAGGTTTGAACCCGGTGCTAAAAGAGGCGACCCCAATCACAATGACGCTTATTATTCCTTTGGTATTAAACTGGGCTTCCGTTTAGGTGGCGGTGGTGACCGCTGGAATAATTCAACCCGTTGCCCATTAAGATTTTAAGCTTTGTACATAATAATAATGTAACATAGCCCGTTTTTGATCCGTACCCTTTACCTTTTTTATAAAAAGGTGTCCCTATGATAACATTTGTACCCGTAAGAAAACATATTGTCCGTAACATCGCCGCGCCTTTGATGGCAGCCTGCCTCTGTTGTGCAGGTGTTACAAACGCCAGTGCCGGCACTTTACCAGCCACGGTAAAATTACCTGTACGCGATACTATCCTGGTGCAGGTACAAACTTCCAGTAAAAAACATAAGATCAGACTTTATCCAAACGCCAGTCACGAAGTACTTTTCTTCAGTGTGGAAGGTGATGCAGGTAAGGCCTATCAGTTGTATATTTTTAACATGGAAGGTTCGCTGGTAAAACAAGCTAATATTAAAAACAACCAAACTACTGTATTGAATAATATTGAAAAAGGCAATTACCTGTTTGAAGTGTTCAGCAATGATGAACGCATTGAAAACGGGCAGGTGATTATCCGTTAAATAGTTCTTTGCTTTTCCATAACTAATGACCAATAAGCAGCAGGGAAATTAGTAGAATCCGAATATCCGGTTGAGTCAAACCTGATCCGTTCCCTATTGTTTAGTACCCTGATTTATCACAAAAGATTTTATTAATGACTCCCTGCACTTGCTTATTGGCTTTTTAAATTTTTCTGGTGCATTCCAGTATCCTCAATAGCTTGCGATGAGTAATTGCAGGCTATTTGTATTTTATGCAGTATAGTAAACCGGGAAAAGATTTTAGCATTTAGAGGTCAGGTATTAGTACAAAAAATAAGCTACAGGTGTCTGCAAATGCTTTCACCTATAACCTACAACTTATAGCTTACAATACTTTACGTTAAGCGTTCTGCATTATTTAAGTTCTTCTTTCAGATATTTTCCCGTGTGACTTTTCTTCACTTTCAGCAATTCTTCCGGTGTTCCTTCAAACAGTACTTCACCACCCCCATCACCACCTTCGGGACCAATATCAATAATATGATCTGCCACTTTGATCACATCCATATTGTGCTCAATGACCAATACGGTATTGCCACGATCTACCAGTTTGTACAATACAGCCAGCAGATGTTGAATATCTTCAAAATGTAAACCTGTAGTGGGCTCATCAAGAATGTAAAAAGTTTTACCGGTATCCTTTTTAGCAAGTTCGGTAGCCAATTTTACACGTTGTGCTTCTCCTCCACTCAATGTTACTGCAGATTGTCCCAGGGTAATATATCCCAGCCCCACCTCCTGCAACACTTTTATTTTGCGATAGATATAAGGAACATTCTGGAAAAATTCCACTGCATCATCAACGGTCATATCCAACACATCACTGATGGATTTACCTTTATACCGGATCTCCAATGTTTCCCGGTTGTACCGTTTGCCCTGGCATTTTTCACAATGCACATATACATCAGGCAAAAAGTTCATTTCAATTACCCGCATACCACCGCCTTCACACACATCGCAACGACCGCTTTTTACATTGAATGAAAAACGGCCTGCATTGTATCCGCGGATCTTAGCCTCAGGAACAGATGCAAACAAGGTTCTGATATCAGTAAAGAAACCACAATAGGTAGCAGGATTGCTGCGAGGTGTACGCCCAATGGGCGACTGATCGATCTCGATCACTTTATCAACATGCTCAAGTCCTTTGATGCTTTTATACTCTAAGGGAGTCATTTTGGAGTTATAAGCATGTTTACTCAGAATAGGATACAGCGTTTCGTTGATCAGCGTTGATTTACCACTACCACTTACTCCTGTTACCACGATCAGTTTCCCCAGCGGGAACTGTACATCAATATTTTTAAGATTATTGCCTTTGGCACCTTTCAGTTCCAGCTTTTTGCCATTGCCTTTGCGCCGCTCTTTAGGCACTTCAATAGCACGATGACCATTGAGATAAGAAGAGGTCAGTGTATCCAGTTTCAGCAACGCATCCGGTTGTCCCTGTGCCACAATACGCCCGCCATGAAACCCGGCCTTGGGCCCGATATCGATCAGGTGATCCGCAGCCATCATAATATCCTTATCATGCTCTACTACCAGCACACTGTTACCAATGTTACGCAGGTTCTTCAGGGCATCGATCAGGCGTTGGTTATCGCGCTGGTGCAAACCAATACTGGGTTCATCCAATATATAAGTAATGCCCTGCAACTGTGAACCGATCTGTGTAGCCAGTCGTATACGTTGCGATTCACCACCACTCAATGTGCGTGATGCACGGTTCATAGTGAGATACGTAAGTCCCACATCTAACAAAAACTGCAAACGTTCACGGATCTCTTTCAATACATCCTTTGCTATCGAATTCTGTTTGGTACTTAGTCTTTTTTCAATACCCTGGAACCAGTCCATCAGTTTGTCCAGGTTCTGTTCGCTTAACTCAGCAATATTTTTTTTATCTACTTTAAACCAAAGACTTTCTTTTTTTAACCTGGCACCATGACAGGTTTCGCATTCGCGCAGTTCCATAAACTTCTCTACCCAATCGCGCAATGCATCAGTAGCATTACCGGCAAACCAGCGTTTCAGTTGCGGTATCACTCCTTCATATTCCTCGCTGTACATCTGCCCTACTTCGGTAGATTCATCAAAAGCGATATAATCTTCTGCAGCCGCCGTTTCATTGCCATACAACACCAGGTTCAATGCTTTGGCAGGCATATCTTTAACAGGTACATCCAGGCTGAATTTATTTTTCTTGGCCAGTTGCTGTACCTGTTTAAATACAAACGCATCTCTTTCTTCACCCAGCGGGGCAATAGCACCTTCTTTAATGGTGAGATTACGATCAGGGATAATAGCATCCATACTTACCTGGTACACTGTACCCAACCCTTTACAGGTAGGACAGGCACCATAAGGACTGTTAAAAGAAAAACTATTGGGTGAAGGTTCTTCATAACTAATGCCGGTATCTTCACACATCAGTTGTTTGGAATACTGTACCACTTTATTGTCATCATTCACCAGCAGGAACATCAGGTCTTTACCCACCTGCAACGTTTTCTGCACACTCTGGCTCAGTCTGACCTTCATATCATCTGTTGCTGCCAACCTGTCCACCACTACTTCAATGTCGTGTATCTTATAACGGTCAACCTGCATTTTTGGCACCAGGTCTTTTACCTCACCATCTACACGCACTTTGAGATAACCTTTCTTACGTATATCTTCAAATAGTTCACGATAATGTCCTTTGCGGCCACGGATCAAAGGGGCAAGCAACGTGATCTTTTTATTCTTGAATTTCTTAAATACATTATCAACGATCTCTTCTTCACTGAACTTCACCATTTTTTTACCAGTGTTGTAGCTATAGGCTTCACCTATACGTGCATACAACAAACGCATGAAGTCATATACTTCCGTAATAGTACCAACAGTTGAACGGGGATTCTTATTAGTAGTTTTCTGTTCAATGGAAATAACCGGCGACAGGCCTGTTATTTTATCCACATCAGGTCTTTCCATTTCACCAACAAACTGCCTGGCATACGCACCAAAGCTTTCCATATAGCGGCGTTGTCCTTCGGCATAAATGGTATCAAATGCGAGCGATGATTTACCACTGCCGCTGATGCCTGTAATGACAACCAGTTTATTCTTGGGTATGCTGATATCAATGTTCTTAAGATTGTGAGCTTTGGCTCCATACACCTCGATTGCTTCCTGTTTATGAGTACCTGCTGCTCCATTCTTTGGCAATGTAGCAGTACTTTCTTTCTGTTTTGCCATAATATATTCCAAAGATAAAACAAAACATCTGTGGAAAAGTTGCGGAGAAAAGCCCACACCAGCGTAGTAATAATCAACCTGTTATATATGGTACAAAGTTTGAGAGGGGTAGTGCGAACCATAAAATTAAGACTATGAAGACAATTCATATTACGGCAGGCATTTTTACAGTTCTCTTCTTATTGGCAGCCTGCAAAAGCATGAATAAAACTCAAAAAGGCGCTGTTATTGGTACTGCAGGTGGTGCAGCAGCCGGCGCAGTTATCGGTAAAGCCGCAGGTAATACCGCGTTAGGTGCAATCATTGGTGCAACTGTGGGTGGTGTTACAGGTGCTGTTATTGGCAGAAAAATGGACAAACAGGCAGAAGAGATTAAAAATAGTGTGCCAGGAGCTACTGTTGAACGTGTAGGAGAAGGTATCGTTGTAGAATTTAAAGACAAGATACTGTTTGGTTTCGACCGCTCTGATCTTTCTGCTACTGCAGAAGGCAATCTTGATAAGCTGGTAAATGTTTTGAAAGAATATCCCAACACCGACATAGAGATACAAGGTCATACTGACAGCAAAGGATCTGACAGCTATAACCAGACGTTATCTGAAAAAAGGGCAGGCAATGTAGCTACCTATATTAAGAACAGGGGCATCAGTGCATCACGTGTTACAACAAAAGGTTATGGTAAAACTGCACCTGTTGCCAGCAATGATACAGAAGATGGCCGTGCACAGAATCGTCGTGTAAACTTTCTGATCACTGCCAATGAAAAAATGAAAGCTGATGCCAGCAAAGAAGCAGGCAGCGGTAAATAATTTATTACAAACAACGTGAACAATTATGATCTGACAACGTTGTTTACTGTTGCACATTATATGCATTAACAAAGTCAACATTATTTCAGAAACCACACTAATCATTACAACATGAAAAAGAAAATCGCATTATTGTCAGCAGCGATAGTTGCATTTGCTACTACCTCTATAGCGCAATCGGCTGCCACTTCAGGCCGCACTACATTTGGCGTACGTGCTGGAGTAAACTTTCAGAACTTAAATGGGAAAGATTATTTCGGTAATGATCTTGATAATAAACTGAAAGTAGGTTTTAATGCAGGAGTAAATGCTGAGATCCCGGTAGCACCGGATTTTTATCTGCAGCCAGGTGTATTGTTCAGTACTAAAGGAGCCAAATCAAAAGGTTCTACCGAAACAAAAGTAAATATATCTTACTTGGAAGTGCCGGTGAACTTTATATACAAACCAATGCTGGGTGCTGGTAAACTGATACTGGGCGTTGGTCCATACGTTGCATTCGGAGTAGGCGGTAAAGTAAAAAGTGGCAGCACAGATGCTGACATCAAATTTAAAAATACCGTTAGTCCTGCAGAGTATACCTCAGCAACTCCTTATTTCAAACGCCTGGATGCGGGTGGTAACCTGCTGGCAGGTTACGAGTTCAGCAATAAACTGTCATTCCAGCTCAATGCACAATTGGGTATGCTGAAGATCAACCCCAAAATTGACGGTGTTGATAACAAAGCTAAGGTCCGTAATACAGGCTTTGGTGTTTCAGCAGGATACAGGTTTTAATATCCTTACTTCACATATAACAATAGCAGACCTCCTGACGGGGGCTGCTATTCTTTTATAACAATACTGATAACCAGTATTTCGCAACCATTTACAACTGCACTGCAATACAGCAGGGAAAGCTACATCTGAAAAAACTATTTGGTGATTTCGTTTCCGTCATTATCTTTGCAGTAGTTCTTTATACAACACTTATCAAGAAAGGCTGAGGGATATGGCCCGATGACGCCTTGACAACCTGCCTGTAGTACTACTACAAGCAAGGTGCCAACTCCAACCGCAGTAAGCGGACAGATAAGTCAGATCCAAAGCTGATTACATACGTTATAACAACATATTAAAAAGCTCTTCTGACTCTCTGTCGGAAGAGCTTTTTTGTTTTATTCAACTTCACTCAGAAGCAGAATTTACAGGATAGCCCTTCCGGCACAAGTTCCTGATAAGTGTTGTCGCAAACACTGTTTACCAACAACAAAAATGTTTATCATGCAAGCGACAACACAACTCATTCACAGCATTCCTGTAGATCCGTTAACCGGCGCAGTAAGCGTTCCTATTTACCAGACATCCACTTTTGTACAGGAAGCACCCGGCGTAAACAAAGGTTATGATTATGCCCGCAGCGGCAATCCTACACGTGCAACACTTGAAAGTCTTATTGCTCAACTGGAAGGCGGCCAGGTAGGTCTTGCTTTCAGTAGTGGTCTTGCCGCCATTGATGCAGTAGCCAAATTGTTAAAATCCGGCGATGAGATCGTGGCTGTAGATGATATCTACGGCGGTGCTTACAGATTGTTTACACAGGTATATGAGCAATTTGGTATCAAGATCAATTTTGTTGATACCACTGATCCTGCAAAAGTGTTTGAAGCTATTACGCCCAACACCAAACTGATTTGGCTGGAAACGCCTACCAATCCTACACTTAAAATTTCAGATATTGAAGCCATTGCACGCATTGCAAAAGCCAACCGATGTTTACTTTGCGTGGATAACACTTTTGCTTCACCGGCGTTACAACAGCCTCTTTCGCTGGGAGCTGATATTGTAGTACATTCTGCCACCAAATATCTTGGCGGCCACAGCGACCTGATAGCAGGTATTGTAGTAGCTAAAGATGCTGAGCTCGGCGCCAGGCTGAAATTTTTACAAAATGCCTGCGGTAATGTACTCGGTCCTTTCGATAGCTGGCTGGTGATACGCGGTATCGAAACACTGCACCTGCGTATACGTCAGCATTGCAGCAGCGCACAGGTAATTGCCGAATTTCTGCAACAACATCCTGCAATAGATCAAGTATTTTATCCCGGATTACCATCTCATCCCAATCACGACATAGCGCGTAAACAAAGCAAGGGTTTCGGCGGTATTGTATCCTTCTCACTGAAAGAAGATACCACCGAAGCAGCAGCCGCCTTTGCCACTACCACGCAACTTTTTAAACTGGCCGAAAGCCTGGGAGGCATCAAAAGCCTGATCAGTCACCCGGCCACTATGACCCATAAATCCATCCCTGCCGATAGAAGACGTGCAGCCGGTGTAGCAGATAGCCTGCTGCGTTTAAGTATTGGTCTTGAAGATGCTACCGACCTGATAAAAGATCTTGAATATGCCCTGGATCATTATACAACAACCTATAAAAACGTTGCAGAAAAAGCAGCCTGATCAATAAACAATTTACAAATGCCAGCCGTTAAAGAAGCAGTTAAAACATACAAGGACATTGACAGTAGTATTCTGAAAGCAATTCCTAACCCTACTGAAAATGCTTACGAGATCAAGGTAAAAATTCCGGAATTCACTTTTCTTGGCGTGCAGGAGCAACCCGATTTTGCGGTGATCTACCTCACATTTTATCCAAATAAAAAGATCATTGAATTGAAATCATTGAAACAATACGTGTTTCAGCTCCGGAATATTGTAGCCTCTTACGAACGTCTTATCAATATCATTTATGAAGACCTGACCAAAATATATGAGCCAGAAAGAATGCGGCTGGTAATGATCTGTAATCCCCGTGGCGGTATCAGCTCCAAACTTACTATCGACTCTGACTGGAAAATACGCGGAGGAGAAGAAAAATTCAATGACTGGAAACTGATTGAAGACGAATGGGAAGTGAGAATGTAAATGGTGAGTAGTGAATGGTCAATAGTGAACTTGCATCAATATTACTCACTCACAACGGACCACTCACCATCGATAAAACAGAAAGTTTAGTAAAACAAACAATTAACAACTTAACAATATCATGGACGCGCATAAACAATTAACGATCGGCCTTTTCGGATTTGGAGTGGTGGGAGAAGGCTTATACAAAGTATTGCAGCAGACACCTTCTCTGAAAGCTACCATAAAAAAAGTGTGTATCAAAAATGCCGGTAAAAAACGTAATGCCCCGGCAGAATTGTTTACCACCGATAAAGATGTACTATTGAATGATCCTGAGATCAATGTAATCGTGGAAGTGATCAATGAATCCGAACCGGCGTTTGAAATTGTTTCTACCGCTTTAAAAAATGGTAAAGATGTAGTAAGCGCCAGTAAAAAAATGATTGCCGAACATTTACCTGAACTACTGGGATTGCAACAGCAAACCGGTCGTTCATTTTTATGTGAGGCGGCGGCCTGTGCTTCTATCCCTGTTATACGCAACCTGGAAGAATATTACGACAATGACCTGCTGCATTCTATCAAAGCCATTGTAAATGGCTCCACCAACTTCATCCTTACCAAAATGTTTGAAGATAAGCTTGACTTTCAACAAGCGCTGTTACTGGCACAACAATTAGGATTTGCAGAAAGCGATCCTTCTCTGGATGTGAACGGCTTTGATGCGCTCAACAAATGGACTTTCCTGCTGACACATGCTTATGGCATCGTAGCAGAACCTGATGCGATTGTATTCAACGGCATCCAGGATATCCAGTTAAGCGATGCTACTGTTGCCACTGAAAAACGTTTTGATGTTAAACTGGTGGCACAGGCAAAAAAACTTGACACAGGAAAAGTAGCTGCATTTGTACTGCCCCAGTTTGTAAAACATGACGATCACCTGGCATTTGTAAAAAATGAATACAATGGCGTAGTGATTGAAAGCGGCTTTGCCGACAAACAGTTTTTCTATGGCAAAGGAGCCGGCAGCTTCCCTACTGCATCAGCAGTATTGAGTGATCTTTCAGCATTGCGTTATCAATACCGCTACGAGTATAAAAAATTATATCACCATACTCCGCATGTACTGAGCAATGATTTTTATGTACGTGCTTATATCAGCTTCGACGACTGGAAATATATTCCCCGTGAAAAATTCCAATGGATTGAAGAATGGCATGCAGAAAGTGATCGTAAATACCTGGTAGGCGTATTACACTTTGCAGAGCTGGCAGAAAATACATGGTGGAAAGAAAATAACACCTCACTGATCCTTACGCCAGATCCTGTTATTGAAGATGTGGAAGTACGAAAACTGAAAAAGAAAAGCCTCGAATTAGCCGGAATTGTTTAATACCAAAGTTTCATTGTTCGTTTTTTTTAGATGTAAGCCTTGTCAATGACAAGGCTTTTTTTTATTATACACCAGCGGAATGCAATGTGTGCTGGTTCATAGGGTCATAATACCGGACTTTTATCTAACAAGCCTTCCATCCTATAGGGATGAAATATTCCAAATCACAGGCATATTCCTGTCTCCGTAAACCAATATCCCGCACCTACGGTGCGGGCTTATATCACTTATACCTGCTTCCGATAGCAAGCCCCGAAAGCTTAAGAACATCCTGGTGCGTGCTTCCTTGTTTTCTGCGACTATAAAAAATAATTCTGATCTCAGATTTGTAAGTGGATAATATCGCCAGGACCCGTAACCTTTTCTTCAGACCCGTAGGGGTGAAATGCTCTCATTCGCACATCAACATCTACCTGACACAATCCATAAAACTAGCAATGAAGTATACTGTATTTCAATATCCTGAAAAGCCATACACGCAGATACATCTGTACATTATATTCGCGGTTCAATACCGCTTGTCCCTGATATCACCTTCCTGGAAAAATGAATTGTACAAATACATAACGGGCATCGTACAACACTATCAATATAAAATGATTATCATCAATAGTATGCCAGATCATGTGCAAATGCTGATCGGTATGCGACCGGTAAAGTCCTTATCCTGCATGATGGAGAAAGTAAAAGGAGATTCGTCCGGATGATTAATGAAAAAAGACTGGTGCAGGGAAAATTTCAATGGCAGGCAGGATATGGAGCTTTCTCCTATTCCAAATCGCAATTACTCAGCGTAGTCAATTACATTCAGAACCAGGAAACTCATCACCAAAAGAACTTTTGTCGAAGAATACAAAGGGTTTCTCCGGAAATTCGATATCGCGTACGAAGAACAATACATTTTCAAACTACCCGAAGCCAGCACATAGCAGTAAAAATACCGGGCTGTATAGCCCGGGATTTTACAACATAAATTCAATATATTATGCTTTATGCTCTTCGTCTGCAGTTGTTGTTTCTTCAACCGGTTCCTGTACTGCTTCAACCGGTGCCGGATCATCAGAAGGTTGATTATACGCTATTTCATTCTCGTTAGCTTTTTTACGTTTAAACAACTTGGTGATAGCGCCCCATGCCGCTACCAGGCCTATCAGGATAAATTTCCAGGCACTCAACAGGAACTTACCAACTATCGCCAGCAGACCTGCTTTTGCCAATACCTTACCAGCCACCAGGCCACCAATTGTCCACGCTGCAACTTTATCAATACCGGGATCAAAGTCTTTATATTTATTACCATCTGTAAAGCTGGCAATATGTAATACTTTATCAATATCATTTTTAACAAGTCCCAGTTCATTCATGGTAGACACCGCATTCAGCGATAATATGCCTTTACGCCCCAGTATACGTACATCATAGTTCAGGGTATTGCTGCTGCTCTCTGCATCACTGAAGCGCAGCTCTTTTGCCCAATGCAATACTTTATTCTCTTTATCATAAAATGGCTTCTGTGCCCATCCTACAAAGTGAATAGCAGGATAACCTTGCTGCTGACGTTGTTTATTATCTTCGGGTTCTTCCTTTTGTTGATCTTTAAGCATTTGATTGTAATCAATCTTATCAGCGTCCTCATCTTTCACATACCCGATCTCATCAAAACTGATCACAAATGCATAGCTGCTGTCATTAAAAGGGCTACCATTTTGAGGAAACAACATGCCCAATACAGATGTTTGCGGAGGATTGCCCCACAGATCGGTCAGCACGTAATTACTCTGTTCTTTATTTAGATATTTAAAACCCTGTGGAACATTGAGGATAGCTATATCTCCGCTCAATTTAATGGTACCGGTTTCGTAATGAAGGATTTTCTCAACCGAATCTTTAAACTTCTGGTATTTTGCCTGAAAGATGGCCAGAGAGTCATCACCATTGCCGGCATACACCGCCAATGATGACATTAGCAAAACAAGAGAGAACAATTTTTTCATGCAGTTATTTTTAGGGAATCACAAAATGCTGTTTTTTTTATAGACTTAAAAATTTCCGGTATTAAGTTCTACAAAAAAGCCTGCTATGGTTGTTTTACCATAACAGGCCAGCACGATACACATTACATTTTATGATTATTCCGTATACAAACAAAAATTATCACGGCCAATAATAACCGGATTCAACCGGGCTATTATCTCTTCTCCAGGTATCCACGCAATGCTTCATAATCGGGAGCAATTACAGTACTCTTTTTTTCCAGTGTTAGTATAGATTCAACCGCTGCAGGAATGGGAACGATTGCATTGATTACCGGTTCTACCACATCATAAAATTTCACCGGGTGTGCAGTTTCCAGAAAGATCCCTTTTTGCCCCGGATGTTGCTGCAGGTAGCGTTCCAGTGCCAGGAATCCAACCGCACCATGCGGATCTGGCAGATAATGATGTTGTGAATATACCCTGTTAATAGTACTCCTCGTTTCATCATCGCTGATGCTTTCACTACTTAGTACATTTTTTAGTGCACCAAATTCCTGATGAAACAATTCCAGTATGCGCACAAAATTGCTGGGGTTACCAACATCCATAGCATTGGATAAAGTAGCTACAGCTTTTTTAGGCTGATAATGCTGCGTTTGCAGGTATTGAGTCACTACATTATTGGCATTGCACGCAGCAATAAAATGCCTTACCGGCAACCCTGACCGGTGTGCTAACAGACCAGCGCAAATGTTTCCAAAGTTGCCGCTTGGCACTGCAATTACCGGCGCGTTGTTTTTATCGGCCCATTGTTTCCATGCAAAAAAATAATAGAACTGTTGCGGCAACCAACGGGCAACATTAATAGAATTGGCAGAAGTAAGGAACATTTTCTTTGTCAGTTCTTCATCTGCAAAAGCCTGTTTTACTAATTGTTGACAATCATCAAACGTTCCCTGTACTTCCAGTGCATGTATGTTCTTGCCCAGTGTGGTCAACTGTTTTTCCTGTACGGAACTTACTTTTCCCGAAGGATACAGGATCACCACTTCCACTCCCGGCACATCATAAAACCCGTTAGCCACTGCACCACCGGTATCACCGGAAGTAGCCACCAGCACCGTTACTTGCTCACTGCGTTCTGCAGCAAAATATCCCAGGCAGCGACTCATGAAACGTGCACCCACATCTTTAAATGCCAGCGTGGGCCCATGAAATAATTCGAGTGAATATATATCATCATTCACCTGTACCAATGGTAAAGAAAAATTCACCGTTTCTGCAACGATCCGGCGCAGTTCCTGTTCTGGTATAGCATCTGCTGCATAAGGAGCAATTACCCTATAAGCGATCTCTTCATGAGAAAGTTTGTCAATATCATTCAGCAAAGAAGATTCCAGCACAGGGATACGTTCGGGGAAATACAATCCTTTATCTGGAGCCTGTCCGCGTATGGTGGCTTCTTTAAAATCAACAACTGTAGATTGTTTATTGAGACTATAATATTGCATCGTTGGGGTTTGTTTGGTTGTTACTCCGCCTCTATCCTTACACCGCTATGACTAATGGTGGTAACGTAAGTTTTAAATTCAATTCCAAGTTTTGTGTACACTATATTCATCACCTGTTCTACCTGTTTTGCTGTTTCTTCTTTTTCACTCAGCATAAAAATAGAGGGACCGGAACCGGAAATACCTCCACCCAATGCACCGGCTTCTCTGCTGCCACCTTTCACATCATCAAAACCAGGTATCAGAATACTGCGCACAGGCTCAATGATTACATCTTCCAGTGAACGACCAATCAGTGAATAATCCTGTTTCAGAAAACCCGCAACCAATCCTGCTATATTGCCCCATTGTTTGATAGCAGCTTTTAATTGTACTTCTTTACGCAGTATTTGCCTGGCATCGGAAGTACGCACTTCAATCTGCGGATGTACAACAGTTACAAACAAAGGAGGTGCTGTAAGTTGTATAATATCCAGGGGAAAAATAGAACGGATCAATGTAACGCCGCCGTAAATACACGGAGCAATATTATCCGCATGCTTTACACCTGACGCCACTTTCTCGCCATTCATGGCAAAACGAACCAGGTCTTCTTTTGAAAAACGATTACCCAGCAAATGATTGGCAGCTACTACAGCACCGGCAGAACTGGCTGCACTGGAGCCAAGCCCGCTACCGGGTTTTATACGTTTATCAATAGTAACAGAAAAACCAACGGGCTCACCCAGTTCCTCCTGCAAAGCCAGCAGTGCAGCGCCTGCCACATTCTTTTCCGGTTCTACAGGCAACTGGTAGCCATCAGTATGCTGTATTTCGAGACCGGGTCTATCCAGCAATCCTACGGTCATTACATCATCAGGATTGTGCAGCGACATGCCCAATACATCAAATCCGCATACAAGGTTGGCAACAGTGGCCGGGGCAAAAACTTTTACCTGTTTCATGTTATAGTGAATGTCTTTTTACATTTTAGCTGCACGAATAATATCTGCAAATACACCGGAAGCTGTTACCTCTGCACCAGCCCCTGCACCCTTTATCACCAGCGGTTGTTCAGGGTAACGATTGGTATAGAACAATACCACGTTATCTTTTCCGTACAGATGATAAAAATCGTGTTTAGGATCTATATGCTGTAACCCTACGGCCGCTTTGCCATTCTCATACTTTGCAACGAATTTCAGTTTTTTACCCTCTGCTGTTGCTTCCTGGTAGATCTTTTTAAAATGTGGTTCCTGTCTGGCCATCTCTGCGTAGAAATCAGCTACACTTCCTTTCATACAGGAAGGCGGCATAAATGTAGCATTGGATATATCTTCCATTTCCAGTCTTGCGCCGGTTTCACGTGCCAGGATCATGATCTTACGCATTACATCAGTTCCGCCCAGATCAAGACGTGGATCTGGTTCTGTATATCCTTCATCCTGCGCCTGTTTTACCACTTCAGCAAATGTTTTTTCGCCATTGTAATTATTGAATACAAAGTTGAGCGTACCGCTTAATACCGCTTCAATACGGTTTACCACATCACCACTGCGCAACAGATCGTTCAGGGTTCCTATAACTGGTAACCCTGCACCTACATTGGTTTCAAACAAAAAGAAAGCATTGTACTCTCTCGCCAAATCTTTCAGTTTTTTGTAATAAGCATACGCAGAAGAGCAGGCAACTTTATTACAAGCCACCACTGAAATGCTTTTGGTCAGCAACCTGTCATATACGGTTGCCACAGCGTCGTTGGCAGTAACATCAGCAAAAACAGAATTACGCAGATTCTTTGAACGGATCACTTCTACAAACGTATCAAGATGCATTGTTTCACCCTGCTCCAGCGCATCCTTCCATTTTGACAGATCAATACCCTGATCATCAAATGCCATTTTTTTACTGTTGGCAATGCCTACTACACGTAGCTGTAATTTAAGATGTTCTTCCAGGTAAGATTGCTGCTGTTGCAACTGCGCCATTAATTTGCTGCCTACATTACCTGTACCGGCTACAAAAAGGTTCACCTGCTTATAAGTAGTTTCAAAAAATTCTTCATGCAGTACGTTGATCGCTTTTTTCACATCACGTGCTGCAATCACAGCAGATATATTTCTTTCAGACGAACCCTGAGCAATAGCACGCACATTCACACCATTTCGTCCCAGTGCACCAAACATTTTACCACTTACCCCCGGATGGCTTTTCATATTATCACCTACCAGCGCTACAATAGCCAGTTCTTTTTCCACTACCAGCGGATCAACTTTTCCACTTTGTATTTCAAAAGCAAATGCCCTGTCAACTGCAACCCTGGCATCATCAGCGGAAGCTTCATCCACACCCACACATATTGAGTGTTCTGAAGATCCCTGTGTAATCAGGATCACATTGATCTGTTCAGTTGCCAGTGCTTCAAACAATCTTCTTGAAAACCCGGGAATACCAACCATACCACTTCCTTCCAGGCTTAACAAAGCAATTTTATTGATACTGGTAATACCACGTATATGATTACCATTTTTATTCACCTCGTTTTCGATCAATGTACCATAATCTCCAGGTGCAAATGTATTCTTGATCCATACCGGTATATTTTTAACCATCACCGGCTGAATAGTAGGCGGATAGATCACCTTAGCTCCAAAGTGCGATAACTCCATGGCTTCCTGGTAAGAGATATGCGGTAATACACGTGCATGTTTCACCAGGCGCGGATCTGCCGTCATCATACCACTTACATCAGTCCATATTTCAAGCAGGCTGGCATCTACTGCAGAAGCAATGATAGCAGCCGTATAATCAGATCCACCTCGTCCAAGCGTGGTGGTATTTTTTTGTGGATCTGCTGCTACAAAACCAGGTACAATGAACAAAGATGCGCCTTCACGCAGAAAATGTTCACGGCATTTTGCATTGGTAGCAGCAAAATCAACTGCAGCATGACCAAAATTGCTGTCGGTCACGATCAGTTCGCGCATATCCGTCCACGTATTTTCAACCTCTATCGCTTTCAAACGCATGGAAACGATCTGTGAAGACAACAATTCACCATAACTTACAATCCTGTCTTTGGTCCGTGCAGACAACTCTCCCAGCAGAAAAACCCCATTGCATATATCTTCAATTTCATTGCAACGCTGTTTTACCCAGCTCAGTACGCTGCTTTGTTTTGTAACAGGGATCAATGTTTTTACAGCTTCCAGGTGACGCAGTTCCACTGTTTTCAATACTTCTTTGTATTGCTCATCTCCTGATGCAGCCAGCCTTCCGCTTAACAGCAGGCTATCTGTTACACCGCCAAGGGCTGATACTACTACAATTATTTTATGCTGTTGTAATGCTTTCTGTACAATGGCTACAACTTTGTTGATATTCTCTGCATTGGCTACTGAAGTACCGCCAAATTTTAAAACCTGCATGATATATGGTTTCTTGATATGATTTAGAAAAACAGATGATGTTTTGAGACAAACTCACAATTCTCTTTTCTTTTGGAGAAGGCCCTTAAAAAGCCCCAGAAGGTGATATGAAACTGTGCAACCCTTAACGGGTTGTAATAATTGTTGTAGTTGTAATAATAGTGGAGGTGGTAGCAGTAGCTACTGACCCAAAAGAAGAAGTGATATGTTTAAAATGATTTTCCACTATTTTAATAGAGAATGTGAAGTTAGTGATACAGATTGATAACAAGTGTTAGTTTTCTGATTTTTTTTAAAACTCTTCAATACTGTTAACCGGTGCAACTATCCATAAAGGATGTTGCTCAATCATAATAGCCGAAATAATGAAGCTTACAATCAGAGCATCCTGACACCAGTACCCGGACAACCCACCTTCATTTCACGTGAACAATGTTCTGAAGATGAAGGTATATACTGTTGAAAGGGCATTACTCCTGAATTATATAAAGGAAAATGACAGTGGCAGTCCGGGTAAGAGGCCCGCCGGCCATGAGGCCAGGGAGATATGTACTAAATCAAAGTTTTAGCAGGCACCAATGTATACCCTTGCTTATGCTACCCAAATCCAGATAGGATGGTTATTAATATTGATAAGATAGTAATTGAATAGAACAGTTACATCAATGCTGGCAGAAAAGATTAATCACCACTTTGTTCTGCTTACATTCCGGAACACGGTCTAACTGTTCATTTTTACAGCATTTAGCCTCAAAAATTCAACATCATCTAATATTAATTAGTTTTTTCAACGTATTTTCATTGCCCGTTTTTGCTGCTTGCTATATGGATCATTCATCAACGATTTAAAATTATTTACATGGATCACCAGTCACAAAGGGGGTTGCAGCAATTCAAGAATATAGTGGGCATTAAGTTCCAGCTATACAACAGCCTGTTTACCTCACTCCCCTTTCACCGGATCGAAAAGACCGGTATCCTCCTTTCCCTTTTATTAAATAATTGTGAAGAAGGTTATAAACGAAAACTCAGTCCCTCACAGGTTATTGAAGAATTTTTTGAAAAACATACTTCTTATACCAAAGACCAGGATCGCCTGGATCTATTGTTCCGTTTTGTACAATATGTAGAAAGACAGGTAGTATTGTTTGATGCACTGGAAGATGCCGGCTACCGCGAGGTACACGATATGAACGGCGTAGGTACACTGAAACACCTTGAATCGGAAGTAGTTCAGAATGGCACCTACAACCAGCTTGCTGAAAAACTGAAAGATTTTTCTATCAGACTGGTACTAACAGCACACCCTACCCAATTTTATCCCGGTTCAGTATTGGGTATCATCAATGACCTGTCCAGGGCATTGACCGATAATAATGCCGGACAGATCAATATGTACCTGCAACAGTTGGGTAAAACACCGTTCTTCAAAAAACAGAAACCCACACCGTATGATGAAGCGGTAAGTCTTGTATGGTATCTCGAAAACGTTTTTTACCAGGCAGCAGGACGCATCATCACCTTCCTGAAAAGCCAGTTCCCGCACGCTGTTCCCGACAACAATCCTATTGTTACTATGGGGTTCTGGCCGGGTGGCGACCGCGACGGCAACCCGCATGTAACAGTTGATACCACGCTGAAAGTAGCCGACTCATTGCGCGGTTCTATTATCAAGTGCTATTATCTTGACGTAAGAAGACTAAAACGCCGTCTTACTTTTAAAGGCGTAGATACGATCCTGAATGAACTGGAAAAACAACTGTACGATAACATATTTGTACCCGGGCAACGTACCGCCCTGCAGAAACAAACCATTCTCGACTCATTACACCGCATCCGCGAAATACTGATCTACCAGCACAATGGCTTATTCCAGCACCTGGTTGACAACCTTATTAATAAGGTACACGTATTTGGATTGCACTTTGCAGCACTGGACGTACGCCAGGAAAGCACTGTACACAATACCGTGCTGGAAGCCATCGCCGGTAAGGAACAGGTGTTGCCGGCAGACTACGCCTCGCTGAATGAACAGGGAAAGATTAACATACTCACACATATTACAGGCACTGCATCACCAGACCTGTATGAAGACAGCCTTATCAAAGACACACTGCAAACCATTGCAGGCATCCGCTCTATCCAGGAGTTCAACGGACAGGAAGGTTGCAGCCGTTATATCATCAGCCAGTGCAACAGCGCACTGAATGTACTGGAAGTATATGGCCTGTTCATGCTGTGTGGCTGGCAGCAATCATCGATGTCCATTGACATTGTTCCCCTGTTTGAAACCATTGAAGATCTGAAACAAGCAGCGGGCATTATGAAAATGCTTTATGAAAACGAGACCTACAGGGCACACCTGCAGCAACGCCAGCAACGGCAAACCATCATGCTGGGCTTTTCAGATGGTACCAAAGACGGCGGCTACCTGATGGCCAACTGGAGTATTTATAAAGCCAAAGAAGAACTGACCAGTATTTCCAAACAATACGGCATTGATGTCATCTTCTTCGACGGACGTGGCGGCCCCCCTGCACGCGGAGGTGGTAAAACCCATAAATTCTATGCATCTATGGGTAAAAACATCTCGAATAAAGAGATCCAGTTAACGATACAGGGACAAACTGTAAGTTCCAATTTCGGTACCATAGACTCTGCACAATATAATATTGAGCAATTGCTAAATGCCGGTATCTCCAATGATCTGTCTACATCCAAAGACAGAACACTGGACCAGGAACAGGAAGCCCTGCTGGGTCAACTGGCAGAAGAAAGCTTAAAAGCCTACATAGCACTAAAAAATCACCCGGACTTCCTGACTTACCTGGCACATGTAAGCCCGTTAAAATTCTATAGTGCTACCAATATCGGTAGCCGCCCGGCCAAACGTGGCAGCTCGTCCAAAATAGCATTGAAAGATCTCCGTGCCATTCCGTTTGTAGGCGCATGGAGCCAGCTGAAACAGAACGTAACCGGTTATTACGGCGTTGGTATTGCCCTGCAGCTTTTTGATCAACAAGGTAAACTGCCTGCCATCAAAAAGCTATACCAGGAATCGTTGTTCTTCAAAACACTGATCAACAACTGCGAAATGGCAATGAAGAAATGTTTCTTCCCACTTACTGAATTCCTGGCGCAGGACCCACGTTACGGAGAGATATGGAACATGATCTATAAGGAATATGAACTGACCAGGAAATATATCCTGCAAATCTCCGGCAACAGCGAACTGATGGCCGACTACCCGGTGGAACTGCTTTCTATCCAGATGCGTGAACGTATTGTATTACCACTTACAACCATTCAGCAATACGCCATGGCACGTATACGCGATCTGGAAGAACAATCTGCCCAGGCACAACACAAAGAGATTTTTGAGAAACTGGTAATGCGGTGTTCTTTTGGCATCATCAATGCCGGACGAAATTCTGCATAAGAAGACCATCTTTATAAATAACAAATCCTGCCCCTGCGGCGGGATTTGTTGTTTTTGAAAAGAGGAACTCTGAAATCCGAAGATGGAAAGCCTGGAAGGTTGAAAAATTAACAGGAATGTAGGTCACCGCTAAAAGCTAACCCCTTTTTCTTGGTGCCTCCTATGTTTGTGGTTCAAAAAGATTTTGTAGAGAACACGAACAACCCAAAACGGCTACAGACAAAAAAAGCCCTCCATAAAAATGGAAGGCGCTAACCATTGTTTAATTATGCCCTAAAAATGTAACATTCAACTAAGAAATACGATGATGGCAAGGATTTGATGTCTGTGATTGGGTTTCTGCAAGTCTCTATTTTACACCTCCTCTATAAAAAGAAAAGCCCTCCATAGAAATGGAAGGCCTCAACGATTGCTTGCCATATGAAAAAAACTTACATATCTTGTTTTGAGCGACTGTCATAAAATCAACAGAGGCTTTTTAGGTATTTTTAATATACATCCAACGTAAATAATCTTACTTTTAAAACCCGCTTACTACTATTAATCTACGTTTTGGTTCTTAAACAAATTAAATAAAATTACATATCTATATTTCCTCATTATTTAATTCGTTTTTCAAATATCTACAGTAAAGATAAAGATTTAAAACTTAAAATTGATCACATTTAAACACATATAATTTATTTTAATATAATTATATTAAGGGGTCAAAAGAAAATTCCGGATACTCATGTGTAAACTCTTATTGATTTACAGCATTTTGTATCCGGAACGAAAAATTAAGAAAAACAATACTGTTATATTACATTTAAATAAATATAATAATTTAAAAATGGTATATAGCAGCCAGCAGCAAAGTAGAAGTCGATTTGGTACCTGCACCTGAATTTTTGGTAAATAAAGGTTCCTTAGCACTATCTAAACGAAACTCTGGGATTATGATAAGTCCACCCACTTTGAAATTTGCAGAGAGTGTTGTTTCAAAAATATTGGTACCGAAGTGTCCGCCGGAGGCAGCCTTTTTATCGTCAAAATATTCCCCACGCAACGTAAGCCCAAAAGCAGCAGTAGGATCATAATTGAGATACAACGCCGACCCCCACCATGATTCACTTTTTCCGCTGGCAGGCTTTACACCCTGAACGGTTCCGTTATATCCCACACTAAAGTGATCGCTGATGGTGCCGGTTACAGCCAGGTCAACCTGGTTCACTTTTGTACCATCCTGGAATTTTCCACCCTGGTAGTTCAGAAAAGCCTTCAGTTTACCATCAGTAGTACCGCCACTCACCTGGCCAATCAGGAATTTCTTTGAAAAGTCGGCATGTTTGAGATCACTAGGATTGGTTACACCCAGCATAAAACCAAAGTTACCCAACGTTACATCTGCCTTTATACCGGTATGAAAAAAGGGACCGTACGAGAACATATAGCTCATACTGTAATTCTTGTTGAGATACGGATCCAGCACCTCGTACCCTACATGTGTTCCCCAGCTACCTGCAGTGAATTTAACTTTATCTGATGGCGCATAGGTAACATACGCCTGTTTAATGGCCAGCATTGTATTGGCATCATTATAAGAAAACTCTTCGGCCCTTTTACCAAAACCCAGGTCGGCCACTACCCCTACCTTTCCAAAACTATGTTCCAGTTTTACAGAAGCCATACCCAATTCAAATGAATTCTGAGAGTTGGTAAAGCTGGTAAAATTGTTGAGTGCGCCTGTATCTTTGGCATTGTGAAGATTATAGCGATAATACACATCCACATAACCTGAAATAAGCAATTTACCTTTCGTGGAATCCTGTGCTGTTGAAATTGAATAACATGCCACCAGCATGGCAGATGAAAAGAATTTCCTTAACATTGCAATAGATTTTAAGTGTTAAAATGAAAGGGTACGGTTTATTAAACCTGGTCAGAGGTTTGGTAATAACTGTACCTTTTCTGCTTTTTTACAGCATGTATTTTTATTATCGCTGCATTAAAAAATAAACAGTTTTTTTTGGGGGGGGAGAGATACTACCTGCACGTAAAAACAACACTTAACAACTCCGGCTTTCCACGGGCAACCAGCACATTCAATCATGCCGCAGCAATCTCGTATCGGGTATCATATACCGTTATACAACACCCCACACGTATCTATTTCGCATTTTTACAGCGCAGTTTCCGGGATATACCGGACCTGGTCAGAGGCCCGGTATTCCGGCAAAATCTTTCACTATCGGATCGAAAAAAAGGGAGGGATCTTAATTAAAACTGTTCTGCAACTTTTTCTTCTATCGTATTATTGCTGCCATGTACCAGCAATGTTCCCTGCAGATACTTCTCATCGTGCTGTGAAGCATCCAGACCCATCTCTTCTTCTTCAGAGCTAACACGCAGCGGCAGAATGAAATTGATGAACTTGAAGATCAGGAAAGACACAACAAAGCTGTATCCCACAACAATACCCAGTGCTTTCAGTTGTGTAAAGAAAAAAGATACATTACCATAGAACAAACCATCTTTACCACCACTGTTTACCGCAGTAGTTGCAAACACACCGGTCAGCAACATACCTACCATACCACCAATACCGTGACAGGGGAATACATCCAGGGTATCATCCAGCGTGGATTTTTGTTTGTAATAAACGGCAATATTTGAAATGATGGCAGACACCACTCCAATAAAGATGCTTTGAGGAATAGCTACAAAACCGGCAGCAGGCGTAATAGCCACCAGGCCAACTACAGCTCCGATACAGAAACCCAATACAGATGGCTTCTTTCCCTTCAGCACATCAAAGAACATCCAAGACAAACCTGCTGCTGCTGCTGCTGTATTGGTAGTTGCAAAAGCAGAAACCGCCAGCGCATTGGCACCCAGTGCAGAACCTGCATTGAAACCAAACCAGCCAAACCACAGCAAACCGGTTCCAATCAATACATAAGGAATATTGGCAGGCGGAATTTCTTTATGCTCCATGTGCACCTTACGACGTTTTAATACCAGGGCGCCAGCCAGGGCTGCACAACCTGCAGAGATGTGTACTACAGTACCACCTGCAAAGTCCAATACACCCATGCTTGCCAGGAAGCCTTTAGGATGCCACGTCCAGTGTGCAATAGGCGCATATACCAGCAGACTGAACAGTGCTATAAATAAAATATAGGCAGTAAAACGGATACGCTCTGCCACAGCTCCTACTACCAGACCCGGAGTGATGATAGCGAACATAAGCTGGAACAGCGCAAACAATGTTAAAGGAATAGTAAGCGGAGCAGAGGCACCTTGCAGAATAGGCTCTCCGGAATTAACCCCTTTAAAGAAAAGATGCGTAGCGGGATTACCGATAAAACCGCCAATTGAATCACCAAAACAAAGACTATAACCAACCACAACCCATAAAATACTCACCACACCTGCTGCTACCACACTTTTAATCATTGTTGAAATAACGTTCTTGCGGTGTACCATACCTCCATAAAAAAAAGCAAGCCCCGGCGTCATTAAAAACACCAGTGCTGTAGCAACAATTACCCAGGCAATATCGGCCGTACTGTATTTGCTGGCATCAGCATAGTCGGCTATTGGCTTTACAAAAATGGCAGCGATAGCCACTACCGAAAGCACAAGGAAAGGAGCGAGTTGTTTAAAGGTGATTTTGTTCATTGCGGTTGTTTTTAGATACTCAAATTACATTATTATATAATACAATTTATTTTCAATAAATATACAATTTTAAAGCTTTTCTGATCATAAAAATTAATATATTTTTAATTTTAATATGATTAGATCAAAAAATCCCTCACCCTTATCTTATTAAAAAAAAGACAAGTATATCTTAGTAAAAAATAAATATGTATTTTTTACACGAAAGGGTAATGGAAAAAGCAGGCAAATTACCTGCCGGCAACCAGGTTCATGTCTTTGGATTCAAGGAATGAGTATCCCATCAAAAATTCATCTACTTTACGGGCACATTCGCGGCCTTCACTGATAGCCCAAACCACCAGGCTCTGGCCACGCCGCATATCTCCCGCCGTGAAGATCTTCTGAATATTTGTCTGGTAGGATTTTTCTGTAGCTTTTACATTTCCACGCTCGTCCAGCTCAACTTCCAGTTCGTTCAGTACACCACTGTGTTGCGGATGCACAAAACCCATGGCCAGCAATGCCAGCTCGCAGGGTATCTGTCGCTCACTGCCCGGCACTTCGGTAAACTGGGCCGGACGACCATCTTCAGTAATTTTCCATTCCAGGTCTACAATTTTCAGGGCTTTCAGATGTCCGTTCTCATCACCAATGAATTCTTTGGTAGCTATCGCCCATTTGCGATCAGCTCCTTCTTCGTGTGATGACGACGTTTTGAGTATCATGGGGTAGGTAGGCCATGGCATAAAGGGAGTTCTGGCTTCAGAAGGTTTCGGCAACAATTCAAACTGTGTTACAGAAACTGCACCATGGCGATTGGATGTACCTACGCAATCACTGCCGGTATCACCTCCGCCAATTACTACCACATTCTTTCCGGTGGCCAGTAATTGCTCTGCAAAAATGTTACTTTCTACAGTTGCATTGGCTAAAGGATCAATACCTGCATTGCGTTTATTTTGTTGTTTCAGGAACTGCATGGCATAATGTACTCCCTTCAGTTCGCGGCCCGGAATCGGCAGATCTCTTGGAACTGTAGATCCTCCGGTCAGGACAATGGCGTGGTATTCGCGCAACAGGTCGTTGATGCTCACATTTACGCCCACATTGGCATGACAGCGGAAAGTAATGCCTTCATCTTCCATCACTTTTATCCTGCGGTCAATTACCCATTTTTCCAGTTTAAAATCCGGAATGCCATAACGCAGTAAACCACCGGGAGCATCATCGCGCTCAAACACTGTTACCTGGTGACCGGCATAGTTCAGTTGCGCAGCAGCAGCCAGTCCCGCGGGACCAGAACCTACCACCGCCACTTTTTTGCCGGTGCGCATATTGGGAGTACGGGCTTTTACAAACCCTTTTTCAAAAGCAATTTCAATAATATGTTTCTCGATCTCTTCAATAGCAACAGGCGGCTGGTTAATACCCAGTACACAGGCGCTTTCGCAGGGAGCAGGACAGATACGCCCGGTAAACTCCGGGAAATTGTTGGTAGAAGACAGGATATCATACGCCTCCTTCCAGCTTTTCCTGTACACAGCATCATTAAATTCCGGTATCACATTTCCCAAAGGACATCCGCTATGACAGAAAGGAACACCACAGTTCATGCAACGTGCAGACTGCTGGTTCAGTTTCGGTTCAGGATACAGTTTTACAAATTCACCATAATCCTGTAGCCTTTCCTGTACGGAACGTTTTTCGGGCATTTCTCTGGTAAATTCTAAAAATCCTGTTGGTTTGGCCATTGTCTGTGTATGTTTAATCGTTGAAACGTCTGGTTGTGAACAGCAACCGGAATTACTCCGGTCACTTTTGTTGTAATAGCTGCATACTATCACAGTTGCATCGCGATCTGTTTTACGCGCAGCCTGTTACCGGATCATATTGTAATGATTACGGCAGGTTGCTGCACTTAACCGTGATACTATTTTTTCTTTACGGCTTCGGTCTGTTTACGATTTTCTGCGGGTACTCCGGCTAATACGCGCTTGTAATCACGCGGGAATACTTTAATGAAGTTCTTCAATTGATTCTCAAAATCGTCTAATACAAATTTTGCTACAGTGCTTCCTGTATATGCGTAATGACGCGTAATCAGATCGTGCAATTCCTGTGCATCCTGCTCTCCTACCGGATCAAGATCTACCATTTCCTTGTTGCAGTTATCAGCAAACTTCCCTTCTACATCATAGATGTAGGCAATACCTCCGCTCATACCTGCTGCAAAGTTTCTTCCGGTACTTCCCAGTATCACTACCTTGCCGCCGGTCATATACTCACAACCGTGATCACCTACACTTTCTACCACGGCATGTACACCCGAGTTGCGCACACAGAAACGTTCACCTGCTTTACCACGGATAAATGCCTCACCGGAAGTAGCACCATAAAATGCTACGTTGCCAATGATGATATTTTCTTCCGGTGTATAGGTAGCTTCTTTGGGAGGATATACTACCAGGCGTGCACCGCTGAGGCCCTTGCCAAAATAATCATTGGCATCACCTTCCAACTCAAGTGTTACACCGCTTGTATTGAATGCACCAAAGCTTTGTCCTGCCGTACCATTGAATTTGTAATGAATGGTATCATCCGGCAAGCCGGCTGCTTTGTATTTTTTGGTGATCTCGTTGGAAAGAATGGTACCGGCAGTTCTGTCCGTGTTCTTAATAGCAAACTCACCGTATACTCTTTCCTTATTTTCCAGTGCGGGTTTTGCTTTTTCCAGCAGTTGCCAGTCCAGCACTGCAGCCAGTCCGTGATCCTGTTCTTCTGTATTGTACAGACCGGTAAATTGTCCGGCTGGTTCTTTGTACAGTATAGGAGAAAGATCCAGTTTACTGTATTTCCAGTGTGTAATATTTTCTCTCATTTCCAGGCTATCCACCTGGCCAATCATTTCATTGATAGTTCTGAAACCAAGTTCGGCCATAATCTCGCGCAACTCCTGTGTAATGAATTTGAAGAAATTCACCACGTGATCTGCATCACCTGTAAAACGCTTGCGCAATTCGGGGTCCTGCGTTGCCACACCTACGGGGCATGTATTGAGATGACACTTACGCATCATAATGCAACCTTCCACTATCAGTGCTGCAGTAGCAACACCCCACTCTTCTGCTCCCAGTAATGCTGCAATGGCAATATCACGACCGGTTTTCATCTGTCCATCTGCCTGCACTACTACGCGGCTGCGCAGTTTATTTTTCAACAGGGTCTGATGGGTTTCTGCCAATCCCAGTTCCCATGGCAAACCGGCGTGTTTGATAGAACTGATGGGAGATGCACCGGTACCGCCATCGTGACCGGAGATCAGGATCACATCAGCCTTTGCTTTTGCCACACCAGCCGCAATGGTACCAACACCGGCTTTTGACACCAGTTTTACATTGATACGTGCTGCACGATTGGCATTCTTCAGATCAAATATTAACTGAGCAAGATCTTCAATAGAATAAATATCGTGATGCGGCGGTGGAGAGATCAGACCTACACCGGGTGTGGCATGACGTGTTTTACCGATCCACTCATCTACTTTATGACCGGGCAACTGACCACCTTCACCTGGTTTAGCACCCTGCGCCATTTTGATCTGCAGCTCATCAGCTTCGGTCAGGTAATAACTGGTTACACCAAAACGTGCAGATGCAACCTGTTTGATGGCACTGCGCATGGAATCACCATTTGCCAGCGGCTCATATCTTCTTTCATCTTCACCACCTTCGCCCGTATTGCTTTTACCACCAAGACGGTTCATAGCAATAGCCAGCGTAGTGTGCGCTTCCCACGAAATTGAACCAAAGCTCATGGCACCTGTTGCAAAACGTTTGTAAATATTTTCAGCGGGTTCCACTTCATCAATAGAGATAGCCGGTCTGTTGCGTCTGAACTGGAACATGCTACGCAGCGTACAGGCTTTTTCACTCTGGTCATTTACCAGTCGTGAATATTTTTTAAACATGTTGTAGTCATTCATTTTGGTTGAATACTGCAACAGGTGAATGGTTTGCGGGTTGAACAGGTGAAACTCTCCTTTACGTTTCCATTGGTAAATACCACCAACAGGTAAACGGTCAACAGGAATATCTTTCCTGCTGAAAGCCACCCAGTGTTTAGCCAGTGCTTCTTTTGCCAGCTCATCCAGGCCAACACCTTCAATACGACTTACTGCACCGGTAAAGTATTTATCTACAACTTCTTTATTTAAACCAAGTATCTCAAAGATCTGCGCACCCTGGTATGACTGTAAAGTAGAGATCCCCATTTTAGAGAATACTTTCAGCAAACCATCGCACACAGCTTTGATATAATTTTTACGCAGCTCTTCCCAGGTAAGACTGGTTTCGAGTGTACCGTTTTGTTTAGAACTGCGCAATGTTGCCAGTGCCAGGTATGGATTGATAGCAGTTGCACCAAAACCTAACAGACAGGCAAAGTGATGCACTTCCCAAACATCACCGGCTTCTACCACAATACCTACCTGCCCGCGTAAACCTTTACGGATCAGGTGATGGTGTACCGCGGCAGTTGCCAGCAAGGAAGGAATAGCAGCATGATCCGAATCCACCGCACGATCGCAAAGGATCAGCACTTCAAATCCATCATGCACCGCATCTTCTGCATAGCGGCACAGTCTTTCAAGACCGGCTTTCAACGAACCAGGCTTGCCGTCTGCACGGAAATATGTTTGCAGTGTTTTTGCCTGGAATATACCGGTATCGATACTACGTAGTTTTTCCAGTTCAGTACTGGTCAATATGGGATGTTTCAATGCCACAGAATGGCAATGTGTAGGATCTTCTTCCAGCAGGTTGCCGTTATTGCCCACAAATGCAGCCAGGCTCATTACCATACGTTCACGGATAGGATCAATAGGCGGATTGGTTACCTGTGCAAACAATTGTTTGAAATAAGAACTGAGGTGCTGCGGTTGATCACTCAATACAGCCAAAGGAACATCGGTACCCATTGAACCGATAGGCTCTTTTCCATCCAGGCCCATTGGCTTTACAATGGTATCCACATCTTCTGTAGAATAGCCAAATGCTTTCTGGTATCTTAAAATAGATGAATCTGAAAGATGTGTGAAAGTAACACGCGGCTCATCCAGTTCTTCCAGGCGTATTTTATATTGATTCAGCCAATCGCCGTAAGGCTTGCGTGAACAGATAGATGATTTCAGTTCCTGGTCGCTGATAATGCGTCCCTGCTCCATATCTACCACAAACATCTTACCAGGCTGCAGACGACCTTTTTCAAGAATGATCGCCGGATCAACAGGCAATGCTCCTGTTTCTGATGCCATGATCACACGGTCATCTTTGGTAACACAGTATCTTGAAGGACGCAGACCATTTCTATCCAGCGTGGCACCTATCATCTTTCCGTCGGTGAACGAAATAGATGCAGGCCCGTCCCATGGTTCCATAATGGACGCATGGTATTCATAAAACGCTTTCTTTACGGGGTCCATCTGATCATTGCCGTCCCATGCTTCAGGCACCAGCATCATCATTACGTGCGGCAACGGACGACCGGTAAGCGTAAGCAGTTCGATCATATTGTCCAGACAGGCAGAATCTGACTGTCCGGCAGTAACAATAGGCAGCAACATTTCCATTTCCTCTTTGCTGAAGAAAGAAGAAGTGAAACTATGTTCGCCGGTCTTTAACCAGTTCAGGTTGCCCTGCAATGTGTTGATTTCCCCGTTGTGTGCAATAAAACGGAATGGCTGTGCCAGCTTCCAGGAAGGGAATGTATTGGTAGCAAAACGGGAATGCACCAGGCCAAAGGCTGATACTACGCGTTTGTTACTGAGATCAGGGAAGTAATGGCGCACCTGTGTACTGGTGAGCTGTCCTTTATATACAACTGTTTTATAAGAGAGAGATGCAATGTAAAAACCAATTGCATCTTTACGTACTGTATTATTAATAGTATGGCTGGCGTAGTTGCGCAATACAAACAGTTTGCGCTCAAACTCATCCGGGTTGGTAATATGGTCAGGACATGCAATGAATACATGTTCCATTTCAGGCTCCACGCTCAATGCAGTAGCACCAATATCGTCAGGATTGACAGGTACCTTACGATATGCCAGTACTTCCAATCCCATCTTCTCAGCGGCACGGTTAAAGATATCGCGGCATTCTTCACGAAGACGGATCTCTCTCGGGAAGAACACTACACCTACGCCGTAGCGACCAAAAGCAGGCAAAGGAACACCCAGCTTAATGCATTCATCAAAGAAAAATTCGTGGGGAGTCTGGATCATAATACCTGCACCATCACCGGTATTGTTCTCGCAACCGCAGGCACCGCGGTGCTCCATGTTTTCCAGAACAGTAAGTGCATCGGAGATGATCTGGTGAGACTTATGGCCTTTGATATTGGCAACGAATCCTATACCACAGGCATCACGCTCGAAGGAGGGATGATATAAACCCTGGTTGCTCGCCATGCAATGTTGATTTTTGAAAAATTTTTAAAAAATATGGCAATTTTTCATAGGATTTTCAATACGGCAAGCAAGCAACTGCATGAAAATACGAAGAAAATCGGATTTTTAATAGAATTATTTAATAATTATTTAATTGTTTTCCACATTTAAATGTGTTTAGTCTACATAATAAGTAGATAATCTCTGATGCTGGCAGAATACCGCAAAGTAAACACCGCTAAATCCTTAAAGCCTGCAGGTATTACAGTTTTCGTTTATAGGTTATAGATATAATTTAAGATGCAAATTATTGCTATTCGTGATACAGACTACTGATAGTCTAGCGTCACATGAAAACCTTCACCCTTATACTTTAAACTTTAAGCCTTAAACTTTCAGCACACGGCAAAACAGTATGCCCGAATGATAACGAACAAGACTACACAGAAACTTTATGCCTTAAATCTTACACTTTATACAAGGTATCCAAACAAAGTATCGTCCTTATTCAATTCCGTGTAATTAATATTATACTGACGCATGTTTTCCAGCAGTGTTGCATAATCTTCACGGCTCTTCAGCTCAATACCTACCAGTGCCGGGCCGGACTCCTTGTTATGCTTCTGCATATATTCAAAGCGGGTAATATCGTCGGTGGGACCTAATACGTGGTTTACAAATTCTTTTAATGCCCCGGGGCGTTGGGCAAAACGAACGAGGAAATAATGTTTTAGTCCTTCATACTGCAGGCTACGTTCTTTGATTTCCTGCATACGGTCTATATCATTGTTGCTACCGCTAACGATACATACAATGTTCTTTCCTTTGATCACATCAGCATGATCATCCAGTGCAGCAATGGACAATGCACCGGCAGGCTCTACCACAATAGCATCTTCGTTGTACAATTTTAAAATAGTAGAACACACTTTGCCTTCCGGAACCAATCGCATATCATCCAGTACTTCTTTACAGATGGAGAATGTTATATCTCCTATCCTTTTCACGGCAGCACCATCTACAAAGCGTTCAATACTGTCCAGCGTCACCGGCCGGCCGGCATCCAATGCTTTGCGCATGGAAGGAGCACCTTCGGGTTCAAGACCAATGATCTTTGTTTTGGGAGAATACGTTTTAAAATAAGAACCCACACCAGAGGCAAGGCCACCGCCGCCTACAGGTACAAATACATAGTCAATATCAGAAAGGTCTTCCAGTATTTCAAGGGCAACGGTTCCCTGTCCTTCAATGATGCGGTAATCATCAAAAGGAGGGATAAAGGTCATGCCATTTTCTTCGGTGAATTGTTTGGCAGCAAAAGCACAATCATCAAACGTATCACCTATCAGCCTGATCTCAATATTGTCCTCGCCAAACATCTTGGTCTGGTTCACCTTTTGTTTGGGGGTAATAATGGGCATGAACACAACACCTTTTACATTCAGCTTCTTACAGGAGAAGGCAAATCCCTGTGCATGATTGCCTGCGCTGGCGCATACAACCCCGCGTTGTAATTGCTCGGCAGACAAACTGCTCATCATATTATAGGCACCCCGTAATTTATATGATCTTACTACCTGCAGATCTTCACGTTTCAGGTAAACATTGCACTGGTATTTTTTTGACAGGCTAAGATTGTATACCAGCGGCGTTCTTGTCACCACTTTCTTCAAACGAAATGAAGCTTTATGAAAATCCAGTTGGGGTGTGGTGTGTGTGTGCGTATCCATAATCATTCAACATTGAAAAAGCAGCCACCGGTGTTGCCGGTGGCTGTTGTATAAGTTAGGCTACAGTTTCTTTCTTAGCCGATTTTGCATCTGCGGGCTGGTTTTCAGGACGCAGACTGCGTACTGTTTTACCTGCCTGCCACAATTCGCTTTCCCGCAATTCTTTCAGTTCCAGTTCCAGTTTCTCACGATAGTCGGGCTGGCTGTTGCTGGAGATAGAGCGTGCAGCTTCTTTACCGGCAGCAACACTTTCATACAGTTCAGTGAATACAGGTAATGTAGCATCACGAAATTTTTTCCACCAATCCAATGCTCCGCGTTGTGCAGTGGTAGAGCAGTTGGCATACATCCAGTCCATACCATTTTCAGCTACCAATGGCATCAGAGACTGTGTCAGCTCTTCTACTGTTTCATTGAATGCCTCAGAAGGTGTATGTCCTTTTTTACGCAGCACTTCATACTGTGCAGCAAAGATCCCCTGGATGGCACCCATCAGAGTACCTCGCTCACCGGTCAGATCACTGAACACTTCGCGTTTGAAATCAGTTTCGAACAGGTAACCGCTACCGATAGCGATACCCAGTGCAATTACTCTTTCTGCAGCACGGCCGGTAGCATCCTGAAAGATAGCGTAGCTACTGTTTAAACCACGACCCTGCAGGAACATGCGACGCAGTGAAGTACCAGAACCTTTAGGGGCCACCAGGAATACGTCAACATCAGCAGGAGGAATGATACCAGTCTGATCGTTGTAAGTAATACCAAAACCGTGAGAGAAATATAAAGCCTTACCAGGGGTAAGATGTTTTTTAACTGTAGGCCACAACTGGATCTGGGCAGCATCGCTCAACAGGTAGCAGATGATGGTCCCACGCTCCAGCGCTTCCTCAATATCAAATAAGCTTTCTCCAGGTACAAATCCATCACGAACAGCTTTATCCCAGCTTTTGGAATTTTTACGTTGTCCGATAATAACGTTTACACCATTATCTTTCTGGTTCAGGGCCTGGCCGGGTCCCTGTACACCATAGCCAATTACAGCTACTACTTCATTTTTTAATACCTGTTGTGCTTTGGCGAGCGGGAACTCTTCGCGGGTTACTACATTTTCCTCAACTCCACCGAAATTTAATTTTGCCATTTGTTTTAGTTTATTAGATAAGAGAGAAAGAGTGAAGGAGACAAAGAGCTTTTTACTCGTTTGGTCCTGTTGCTCCTGGTTGTTTACTATGATAAGAGGTAAAGAGAGAAGGAGATAAAGAGGGTTGATACCCCTTTGTTCTTTCCATCCTTTAATCCTCTGTTGTTGATAAGAGACCGGAGAAGAAAGGCGCCCAGAGCAGTACTACTCTTTTGCTTTTTATCTCCTTTATGCTCTTAGCTACATTGTAAATACTTCTGATTGTTTATCAAGGAATTCGTTTTCGATCACTTCTTCACCGGGTTCTTTGTATTCAAATTCCTTCAGCTTTTCGTGGAAGCCATGACTGCTTTTAATAATGGCTACACGAGCACTGCGTACAAACTCGATCAATCCGAATGGCTCCAATACCTGTATCAGTTTGTCTGTTTCTTCGCGATGACCGGTAGTTTCAAAAATGGTATAGTCTTTACGGATCACTACAGCACGAGCACCATGCTCACGCAGTAATCTTTCTACCTTTACCTTTTCGGCAACTTCATCTGTAGGCACTTTGTACATAGCCAGTTCCTGCCATACAATTTCTTCGCTGGTGTTATAGTAAGCCTTCAATACCTCTACCTGCTTTTCAATCTGGCGGGCAAGTTTTTTCACTACCTCTTCCACTTCATTGATCACAATGGTAAAGCGGTGAATACCTTCTACCTCGCTGGGTGAAGTGTTTAGGCTTTCTATATTGATCTTACGACGGGAGAAGATGATCGCGATACGATTCAGTAACCCGATCTGGTTCTCTGTGTATACTGTTACGGTGAATTCCTGTTTTGACATGGAATCTCTTTTTTACTGATAATTAATTACGGTTAGTACTGTCTGATCCTGTTACTTCAATCTGATCTCAGATACACTGCATCCCTGTGGTACCATCGGGAACACATTGTTCTCTTTTCCTACCATTACTTCCAGCAGGTACGAGCCTTTGGAACTGAGCATAGTATTCACAGCATTTTTCAGGTCTTCTCTTTTTGAAATACTGCTGCCGGCAACACCATAAGCTTTGGCCAACTGTACAAAATCAGGACTTGCGATATCTACAAATGAATAACGTTTATCATGAAAAAGCTGCTGCCACTGCCGCACCATACCCAGAAAACGGTTGTTAAGAATAAGGATCTTCACATCGACTTCGCTTTGCATAATGGTACCCAGCTCTTGCAATGTCATTTGGAAACCACCATCGCCAATGATCGCCACCACTGTTCTGTCGGGAGCGCCAAATTTAGCACCGATAGCTGCAGGCAGGGCAAAACCCATGGTACCTAAACCACCGGAAGTGATATTACTTCTTGTTTTATTGAATTTTGCATAACGACAAGCTACCATCTGGTGCTGGCCTACGTCAGTTACAATAACTGCATCACCGTTTGTCAGCTCGTTCAATACTTTCAGTACCTCACCCATTGTCATTTCATCTGAAGTTGGGTTCAGCTCAGGATTGATACAGGCTTCTTCTTCCTGCTGGCGATAATCACGGAACTTCTGTAGCCACTGCGGATATACTTTGGGCTCTACCAGCTCTGTCAGTAACGGCAATGTTTCTTTACAATCGCCCCATACAGGTACGGCAGATTTTACGTTCTTATCAATTTCAGCGGGATCAATATCGAGATGGATAACTTTTGCCTGCTTTGCATATTTGTCCAGTCTGCCGGTAACACGATCATCGAAACGCATACCTATAGCAATCAACACATCGCATTCATTAGTCAACACATTGGGACCATAGTTGCCATGCATACCCAGCATACCCATACCCAGCGGATGATCGGAAGGGATAGCACTTTCGCCCATGATAGTCCATGCTGCAGGGATACCGGCTTTCTCAATGAATTTTTTGAACTCAGTTTCTGCACCACCCAGTATTACACCCTGGCCAAAGATCACGAAAGGCTTTTCGGCTTCATTGATCAGTTTAGCTGCCTGCTCCACATATTTTTTGCGCACAATGGGTTTAGGACGATAGCTGCGGATATGTTTGCATTTCTCATATCCTGCATATTCAAACTGTTGTAATTGTGCATTTTTTGTAATGTCGATCAACACAGGACCAGGTCTTCCACTGCCGGCAATATAAAAGGCCTTGGCCAGCACTGCAGGAATTTCATTGGCATCTGTTACCTGATAGTTCCATTTGGTAACAGGTGTAGTGATGTTGATCACATCAGTTTCCTGGAAGGCATCTGTACCCAGCAGGTGAGCAAATACCTGACCGGTAATAGCAACAACCGGTGTACTGTCAATCATAGCATCTGCCAACCCTGTTACCAGGTTGGTAGCACCAGGACCACTGGTGGCAAAAACAACACCCGTTTTACCGGAAGTTCTGGCATACCCTTGTGCTGCGTGTATACCACCCTGCTCATGACGCACCAGTATGTGTTTCAGTTTATCCTGGTAATCGTACAGCGCATCATAAATAGGCATAATAGCACCACCGGGATAACCAAAAATGGTGTCCACTCCTTCTGCCAGGAATGCTTCCAGCACTGCGGCAGAACCGGAAAGCGTAGTGGTTGTTTTTTCTGCTTTTTTCTTTTGAGCTATTAATTCAGTAGTACTCATAAAAATATTTTTACGTGCTGCCAGCACAGTTATAAGTGGTATTTACCTAGCATTCGTCGGTTACACAACCTTCAGAAGCATCTTTTACCTGTTTTGCATATTTGTATAATAAACCTCTTGATACCAGCAACGGCGGCTGTTTCCAGGCTGCCTTGCGTTTGGCGATCTCTTCTTCGCTTATTTTGAGCGTGATGGTATTTTTTACCGCATCCAGTTCAATAATATCTTCATCATGTACCATTGCGATCAATCCACCATCGTATGCTTCAGGAGTAATGTGCCCTACCACAAAACCGTGCGTACCACCACTGAAACGGCCATCAGTGATCAGCGCAACACTTTTACCAAGACCTGCCCCGATCAATGCAGAGGTAGGTTTCAGCATTTCCGGCATACCAGGTCCGCCTTTGGGACCTACATAGCGGATCACCACTACATCACCAGGTTGTATCTTGCCAGAGTTGATGCCTTGTATCAGGTGATGCTCGCCATCAAATACTCTTGCAGGTCCTTCAAAACGTTCACCTTCTTTACCACTGATCTTGGCAACGCTGCCTTTCGCAGCCAGGTTACCATACAGTATCTGCAGATGACCGGTTGCTTTGATCGGTTGTTCCAGCGGGTAAACGATCTTTTGTGTTTCAAAATTCAGTTCGGGAACAGCTTCCAGGTTTTCTGCCAGTGTTTTGCCGGTTACTGTTAAGCAGTCTCCATGCAGTAAACCTTTTTTTAACAGGTATTTCATTACTGCAGGCACACCACCATGATTGTGCAGGTCCTGCATCAGGTACTTACCACTGGGTTTGAAATCAGCTAATACAGGGATCCTGTCGCTGATGACCTGGAAATCATCCTGTGTTAACGGCACATCCACACTACGCGCTATTGCAATCAGGTGTAATACAGCGTTGGTGCTGCCACCCAGTACCATGATGGTCACAATCGCATTTTCAAATGCTTTGCGTGTCATGATATCTTTGGGTTTGATATCTTTTTCCAGTAAAAGGCGGATAGCCTTGCCGGCATCAGCACATTCCTGTTTTTTCTCATCACTCAGTGCAGGGTTGCTGGAAGAATAAGGTAAACTCATACCCAGTGCTTCAATAGCAGCCGACATAGTGTTGGCTGTATACATGCCACCACAAGCACCGGCACCAGGACAGGCATTTTTAATAATACCTTTGAAATCGGCTTCATCCAGTTTACCGGCAATTTTTTGTCCCAATGCTTCAAAGGCAGAAACGATGTTCAGATCCTGTCCTTTATAATGACCGGGAGCTATGGTACCACCGTATACCATTATTGCAGGGCGGTTTAATCGTCCCATGGCAATAAGAGAACCTGGCATATTTTTATCGCAGCCGGGCAATGCAATCACCGCGTCATAATACTGTGCACCACAAACGGCTTCAATTGAATCGGCAATCAGATCACGGCTTACCAGCGAATAACGCATACCATCTGTACCATTGGAAATACCATCGCTGACACCAATAGTATTGAAGATGAGACCAACAAGTTCATTATCCCACACACCTTGTTTCACAATCTTAGCCAGATCGTTCAGGTGCATATTACACGTGTTTCCATCATACCCCATACTGACGACACCGACCTGTGCTTTTTTCAGATCTTCGTCTGTTAATCCAATGCCATACAACATGGCCTGCGCAGCAGGTTGTGTTACATCCTGTGTAATTGTTTTACTGTACTTGTTTAATTCCTGGTTCATTTGTTATCGTCGTTTATTAAATCTTGCATGCCTTTAAGACATTCAAGGCTTTTTACTATTCTTGTTTAATTGAGCATCACTGATTTTCAATTGCTTCATACATCTCCACTACCCTGTTCTTATACGCCTGCTGTATCAGATACGCCGCAGATTCATTCCAGGCTTTTGGAAACACGGTTTCATCTATTGATTGCCAGCCGATCACTTCAGCAGCAGTGCCACAGAAAAAGGCGGTATCTGCTTTCTTCAGTTCATCAATGGTGAATTGTTTTTCTTCCACGGCAATTCCCAGCTCATCACATAATTCAATAACCGTGGCTCTTGTAATACCGGGCAGAATATTTCCCAATGCTGGTGTAAACAGTTTTCCATCTTTTTCAAAAAACACGTTGGCACCCGGACCTTCAGCCACATAGCCATCCATATCGGTCAGCAGAGCTTCATCATATCCTACAGCTTTCGCTTCATGGCTTGCCAGTATTGAGTTGACATAGTGCCCTGTAGCTTTGGCCTGTATTTTAAATCCTTTCGGGTTAGGCCGTTGAAAGGAAGAGGTTTTTACACGTAATAATTTATCGCCCAGGAAAGGATCCATTTTCCATACTGCAATCATGATGAATGATTCAGTATTGCGGTTAAAACTCATATTAGCGGGGGCATATACAAGCGGGCGAATGTATGCATCCTGCAGGTTATTCCTGCGCAATACTTCGTAGGTAGCTTCAATCAGTTCTTCATTACTCCATACGTAAGGCATGTTCAGCGCAAGTGCCGATTGCCGCAGACGATCGTAATGTGCTGTTTCTTTAAAGATCTTTGTTTTTCCGGTAACGGTACTGTATGACCGTATTCCTTCAAAAACTCCGTAACCATAATGTAATGTCTGACCAAAAAGGTCAGTGTTTGCTGCTGCTGCTTTTACATATTCTCCATTCAGGTAAAGAATAGTATCTGCGTTGTAATATGATGCCATGGCTTGCTACTCCTTCCTCCCGTTGCAGAGGAATTTTTAGTGATAAAAAAAAGCGACCCGCCTTGATGGAGGCGGGTCGCTTAGTATTTTAAGTTTCTTGTATAAACGTTAAACACCCCCTCCAAACGTTGCAGGTATAATAATCACGACCACAATAATAATTGCAGCTAAAACGGAGATGACATTATATGTTCTGCTCTGTAACATGAGATGATGTACTGCGAATATACACCCGCCATTTGAATTAAAGAACTACAGCAAGCAACTTTTTTTTAGCCGGGCCTCAGCACCGCTTTTTCAAGCGGCTATTCACAAGGCTAAAACTCTATTAATTTTGTCAGCTATACACCAACTGATATTTTTGTAATTGTTTTTCAACAATTTTCTTCATTTGTCTACTACAACCATCTAACAATCAATCCATCGATCATCAACTAGATAATAGTAGATTTCCTCAGCTCAATATTGGCTTTATTAACGCCACCGGGTATACGATTGGTAACATAATCGCTGATCAGTTCGCCAATGGTGGAAGTAAAGTAAAAGTTAATGGGATCAATGTCTTTGGTTACAAAGCTGTTCACAAGCGTCCATTCTACAGCTTCGCGTACCAGCGCAGCTTCAGTAGCCAGTCCTAAATGATCCAGTAACATGGCGGCAGACAGGATAGAACCAATCGGGTTGGCAATATCTTTACCGGCTGCCTGCGGATAAGAGCCGTGAATAGGCTCAAACAACGCAGCACCTTTACCAATAGAAGCAGAAGGCAGTAATCCCAACGAGCCACTGATTACACTGGCTTCATCGCTGATAATATCGCCAAACATATTTTCTGTCAGAACCACATCAAACTGACCGGGGTTCAGGATGATCTGCATGGCAGCATTGTCAACAAACAGGAAATCAACAGTTACGTCGGCATACTGCGGAGCCAGTTCCTGTACTATTTTGCGCCACAGGCGTGATGTTTCCAGTACGTTGGCCTTATCAACCAGCGTCAGTTTTTTACGACGTTGTTGTGCATATTGAAAAGCCAGATGCGACACCCTTTCAATTTCTTCGCGTGTATATACACAATCATCCGATGCACGCGTGTGTGCTGCATCCACTTCTTTTTTACCGAAATAGATACCGCCTGTTAATTCACGGAATATTACAAAGTCAACGTTTTCCAGTGATTTGCTTTTCAGCGGAGACAGGTGATGTAAAGAAGGGTACGTAGCTACAGGACGAATGTTGGCGAACAACTGAAGAGATTTCCTGAGTTTCAGCAAGCCCTGTTCGGGTCTTACTGTAGCTGTTGGATCGTTATCATATTTGGGATGACCAATGGCTCCAAACAGGATCGCATCACTGTTAAGACATGCTTCTATTGTTTCGTCAGGCAACGGGTTACCTGTTTTATCAATAGCGTCGGCACCCATTAAGCAATACGTGTAATGAAATTCATGACCGAATTGCTGCGCAATGGCATTCATTACCTTCACCGACTGGCGGGTGACTTCCGGGCCAATGCCATCACCTTCTATTACTACAATATTTTTTTGCATAACTATACGGAGTTTCGGGTTGGGATATGGTTTATTACTTTAATTACGGCTTGTTTCAAAAGCTTCGATCTCCTGTTTCATACTCAACAGGTAATCAATATCATCGTAGCCATTCAGCAAACAGGTCTTTTTATAGCTGTTAATATCGAAAGACTCTTCTGCTCCTTTACCCATCAGTTTAATCTTCTGCTCCTGCAGATTTACTTCCACTATAGTAGAAGGGTCTTTTTCGACAGCCTCAAATATTCTGGCCAGAAACTCTTCACTCACCTGTACAGGCAGCAAAAAGTTATTCAATGCATTATTCTTGAAGATGTCTGCAAAAAAGCTGCTTACCACTACATCATAACCCGCATCTTTAATGGCCCAGGCAGCGTGTTCACGGCTTGATCCGCAACCAAAGTTCTTTGCAGCTACAAGCACTTTTCCTTTATAGGTAGGATCGTTCAGCACAAAATCAGCCTTGGGTTGATTTTCATCGTCGTTATTGTAACGCCAGTCCCTGAACAGGTTCTTGCCAAAACCATCTCTGCTGGTTGCTTTTAAAAAGCGTGCAGGAATGATCTGATCGGTATCAATGTTCTCAATATTCACGGGCACTACCGTAGAGGATATTATGTTTATTGCTTTGCTCATATTCGTGAAACGTCAAAAGTGAAATGTCAAATTTTAAATTTCAAAATCCCTACATCATCAATTCTTAATTGCTTTTACGCGTAAACGCACATAATCTGCATACCAGGTATTTTGCCAATAGTGCGAAGGGCGCAGGTATTCCACAGCCTTACTTACTACAGTGGCAGCCTGTTGCGGCGTAATGTGTTTGAAGAAGAATGCGCCGAACATATTCATCCAGTCGTGCATACCATCTTCACCGGTCAGTGCTGTTTCTCTTTTAAAATTGATCACCGATGCTACTGTGAATCCCTGTTGTTCCAGCAATGCGGTATACTCGCTTACTGTAGGGAAAAACCAGAAGTCTGTTGACAACAGTTCATCCAGTCCATCTTCTTCCATGGCCTTTACAATAGCATTACAGATGCTCTCTACATTGTGACGTGCTCCCATTTCCAGTACAAACCTGCCACCGGGTTTCAGACTGTTGTATACACAGTTCAGTACCGCAGGCTGTTCCTGTATCCAGTGCAATGTGGCATTGGAAAAAACAGCATCAAATGGTTCTGTAAAAGAGAAATCAGTAGCGTCCTGTATTTCAAACCGTACACCGGGATAAGCTGCTTTTGCACGGGCGATCATTTCAGGTGAATTGTCGATCCCGGTTACATCAGCACCATATTCGCTGATATTAAAAGCCAACTGACCAGTACCACAACCCAGATCAAGGATGCGCTCGCCTTTCTGTGGATGCAGCCAACCCAGCACATCTTCCCCATAGCGGGAAACAAAGCTGTGCTTATCGTCGTACAGGTTAGCATTCCATTGTATTGCGGGCATCGTTGATGTTTTTGCAGCTATTGTTATAGAAGTTCTCTTACATCTGTTACTTCACCCGTAATGGCCGCAGCGGCTGCCGTGAGCGGGCTTGCCAGGAATGTTCTGGCATTAGGGCCCTGGCGACCTTCAAAATTGCGGTTGGAAGTAGATATACAATATTTACCGGCTGGTATCTTGTCTTCGTTCATACCCAGGCATGCTGAACATCCGGGCTGTCGCAACTGGAAACCGGCCTCTTCAAATACTTTGTCAATGCCTTCTTCCTTTGCCTGTTTTTCTACCTGCTTGCTGCCTGGTACGATCCATACTTCCACGTCATCAGCCTTTTTCTTTCCTTTTACAAAAGAGGCCACCATGCGCAGGTCTTCAATACGGCTGTTGGTACAACTGCCGATGAATACATAATCCACCTTTTTACCCTTGATGTTGCTGCCGGGTTGCAGTCCCATGTAATGCAATGATTTCAGGAAAGAAGGTTTTTCTTTCTCGTTGATCTCATTTTCACCGGGAATATGACGCGTAACACCAATGCCCATGCCGGGATTGGTACCGTATGTGATCATCGGCTCTATATCTTCGGCTTTAATATTGATCTCTTTGTCAAATACTGCATCTGTATCAGAATACAGTTCTTTCCATGCGGCTATTTTACGTTCCCACTGACCGGCACCTGGTGCAAACAGGCGGCCTTTCATATAATCGAACGTAATGTCATCGGGTGCAATCATACCACCACGTGCACCCATTTCAATGCTCATATTGCAAATGGTCATACGGCCTTCCATAGACAGACTGCGGATGGCAGAACCTGCATATTCTACAAAATAACCGGTAGCACCACTGGCAGAAATAAGCGATATGATGTACAGGATAATATCTTTTGATACGACACCTTTGTTCAGCTCACCTTCCACATTGATGCGCATCAGTTTGGGTCTGCTCTGCATCAGGCATTGTGTTGCCATTACCATTTCCACTTCACTGGTACCGATACCAAAAGCAATGGCGCCGAAAGCACCGTGTGTAGAAGTATGGCTGTCACCACAAACAATGGTCATACCCGGCTGGGTAATTCCCAACTCAGGCCCTATAACATGCACAATGCCCTGGAACGGGTGTCCAAGGCCATATAATTCGATGTCATTCTTTTTACAGTTCTCAATCAGTTGCTGTACCTGGAGACGTGATAATTCATCTTTGATCGGTAAGTGCTGGTTAAGGGTAGGTACGTTATGATCTGCCGTTGCTACTATCTGCTGGGGACGGAATACTTTCATGCCCCGTTGCTCTAGTCCCTTGAAAGCCTGTGGACTGGTTACTTCATGTATAAAATGTTTGTCGATATACAATACTGCAGGCCCGCCATCAATTTGCCTGACGATATGCTTTTCCCAGATCTTTTCAAATAATGTTTTGCCCATTTGTTCTTTTGATATAAAGTGCGTGGCGTTTTTTATAACGCCACGCGTAAAACAAAAACTGTATATGAGAAAAATACTGCCTTAATTCAATACCGATTGGTACGCCTGCGCCAATGCGTGAAGATCAGCATCTTCTACTTCTTTTTTCCTGTCGGCCACTTTCAGAAACTGTTCATACAGTACGTCCACATCATTACGGGTATACTCGTATCCCAGCTTGCGGAAGCGATGTGCCAGTGCGCTGCGTCCACTGCGGGCGGTCAGCACGATCTTGCTGTCTTCAGCACCTACATCTACCGGGTTAATGATCTCGTAGGTCAGGGCATCTTTCAAAAATCCATCCTGATGAATACCGGATGAGTGAGAGAATGCATTGCTGCCTACAATAGCTTTATTGGGTTGCACAGGCATACGCATGGTATCGGCCACCAGGCGGCTAAGGGGATTCAGTTGTTTTGAATTGACACCGGTGGTATAACCAAGTGTCTGCTGGTGTTGTTTCAGTACCATCACTACCTCTTCCAGTGAAGTATTACCTGCTCTTTCACCCAAACCATTAATGGTACATTCAATCTGGCGTGCGCCGTTGATTACACCGGCAATAGAGTTGGCTGTAGCCAGTCCAAGGTCGTTGTGACAATGGCAGGAGATCACAGCCTTATCAATATTGGGTACATTGTTTACCAGGTATGCAATTTTTTCACCATACTGATGGGGTAAACAATAACCGGTAGTATCCGGGATATTTACAGTTGTTGCACCGGCAGCGATCACCGCTTCAATAACCCTCGCCAGGTAATCGTTGTCGGTACGACCTGCATCTTCTGCATAAAATTCCACATCATCAGTAAAATTGCGCGCCCATTTTACAGCCTGTACTGCACGTTCCAGGATCTCTTCGCGGGTGGCATTGAACTTTGATTTAATATGGAAATCGGAGGTTCCGATGCCCGTGTGGATACGGGGCCTTACCGCGCCTCTCAACGCTTCAGCAGCTACCTCAATATCTTTTTGTACGGCACGGCTCAAACCACAAACAGTAGCGTTTTTGATGATGCGGGAAATTTCCTGCACACTTTGAAAATCGCCAGGCGATGAGATCGGAAAGCCGGCTTCAATAATGTCTACGCCGAGTTGTTCCAATGCAAGGGCCAGCTCTACTTTTTCCCTGGTATTCAATTTGCATCCCGGTACCTGTTCGCCATCACGCAATGTAGTGTCAAAAATATAGACCTTGTTATTTGACATAGGCATTTTATAAGGAGGATTGTATTTAAAGTTAGCAGGCTGCTTTATTTTTGTGTTGCTTGCTATTATTCAAAAGTGAAAAACAACCTGCTTTATCGAAATTATTCTCAATTTTCTGCCCCTGGAAACCAAAATTGTACCTAATTTACATTGGTTAAGGCCCTCAGACAAGGCTTAAACCCTTATTGGTAAAGGATTTTAACGATTTTCGAATACGATGCCCAACAGATCTACCGACGCGCTTTTTCAGCTTATTAAGTCACTTGAAAAGTCTGAAAAACGCAATTTTAAATTATATACCCAGCGTAATTCCTCCAGTGATGAATTGAAAGTGGTGCAACTGTTTGACGCACTGGACAAAATGGAGCGTTATGATGAAACATTACTGCTCAAAAAACAGCCCAGTTTAAAAAAACAGCAGCTTTCTAATATCAAGGCTCACCTGTACAAACAGATCCTGTCCAGCCTGCGGGTGATAAAAGACGAAAATAACGTTGATATTCAATTACATGAGCAGATGGATCATGCCCGCATCCTGTACAATAAGGGGCTATACCATCAAAGCCTGAAAGTGCTGGACCGCATGAAGGAGTTTGCCCGCAGCTATCATCAATACACTTACCTGTTGCAGGTATTGTTTTTTGAAAAAAAGATCGAAGCATTGCACATTACCCGTAGTATGCAGGACAGGGCCGATCAACTGACCAATGAAGTAGATGAAGTGAACAGGAAACTGGTTATGATCAGTAAGCTATCTAACCTGTCACTCCAGTTATACAGTTGGTACATCAAAAACGGGCATGCCCGCAATGCAGAAGATGAGGAAGCGCTCAACAATTTCTTTAAACAACATTTTCCTGCCGGCGCTGAAGATTCCAAAGGATTTTATGAACGCCTGTACCTGTACCAGAGCTATAGCTGGAATGCATTTATCAGGCAAGACTTTCTGATGTATTACCGCTATACACAAAAATGGGTGGAGCTGTTTGACAAGGAACCGTTCATGAGAGAAGTAGAAACAGCGCAATACATCAAAGGCATGCACAACCTGCTGAGTGCACATTTTGATCTGCTGAACTATAATAAATTCGGTGACCTGCTGCAACAGTTCGAAGAGTTTTCGCAATCAGTTACCGCTAACAGCAATGACAATAACCGTATCCAGACCTTCGTATACCTCAGCACTGCCCAGATCAACTGGCATTTTATGCAGGGTACTTTCAGTGAAGGCCTGAAACTGGTTCCTCATATTGAAGAAAAACTGATAGAATACGAACTGTATCTCGATCGCCACCGCATCCTGGTTTTCTATTACAAAATAGCATCCCTGTATTTTGGCAGCGGCAATTACGAAACCTCTATTGATTATCTGAACAAGATCATTAACTGGAAGGTTGACCTGCGCATGGATCTGCAATGCTATGCACGCCTGCTGCACCTGATTGCGCATTACGAGCTGGGTAACTTTGACCTGCTGGAATATCTGTTCAAATCAGTGTACCGGTTCATGGCAAAAATGCAGAACCTGAGTATCGTGGAAGAAGAAGTGTTCCGCTTTTTGCGCAGCTCTTTCCGCATTTCACCCCGTCACTTAAAAACAGCTTTTGAAGACCTGCTGATAAAACTGAAGGCCCTTGAAGGGGATCGTTTTGAGACAAGAGCCTTCTCCTATCTCGATATTATTTCATGGCTGGAAAGCAAGATCAACAATGTACCTGTGCAGGACGTGATACGACAGAAGTATTTGAACAATGCCCGGAAACACGGCACGGGTAAAGTGCAGCAATAGCAAGATCATTGCCGGTTCCAAGCGCCAAGGCATATAAAAGAGGGCAGAATGGTTTGATTGTTCTATAGTTATCTGATATAACAATCAAACTATTCATCAGTTCCCTGTTCGCCTATTTGTACATCTGCACATTAGTATTTCGTCAACTCTGGCTGTACCTCATCTATATAAGCTAAAATACCACCTTTTAGATTGTACAGGTTGTTATAACCGAATTTATCCTGCAGTTCACGAATGGCTTTGGCACTGCGTCCACCCATTTTACAATGTACCACCACTTTGATATCCTTACTGATACGAGCGGCATTGTCAGACACTGTTGCCAGCGGAATTAACTCAGCGCCAATGTTCACAATATCATATTCGTGCGGCTCGCGTACATCAATCAACCGGAATTGTTCTCCTGTCACCTGCCAATTGTACAGTTCACGGGGTGTGATCTCTTTAACAGGCGTTTCCACTGCTTTTACACCGCAGAACTGTTCATAATCTATCAATGTAGTGATAGTAGGTTGTTCTCCGTTCAGCGGATTGTCTTTACGACGTTTGATATTGAACGTACGACTTTCAAAGTTCAATGCATCAAAGATATAAAAGCGGCCAGACAGTGTATCGCCCACACCGGTGATCACTTTGATCACTTCCAGTGCCTGCAGACTGCCGATAATACCCGGCAACACGCCCAATACACCACCTTCTGCGCAACTGGGCACCAATCCCGGTGGTGGCGGTGTAGGATACAGGTCGCGGTAATTGGGACCTAACTCTCCCTGTGCATTGGTATAGTTGAAAACTGATACCTGTCCTTCAAAACGGAAAATTGACGCATATACATTGGGCTTACCTGCCAGTACGCAGGCATCATTTACCAGGTAACGGGTAGGGAAGTTATCAGTACCATCTGCCACTACATCATATTCTTTTACAATGTCCAGCGCATTGGCAGAGGTAAGTTGTGTATTGTACAGTGTAAACTGAATATGCGGATTCAACGCTTCCAGTCTTTTGCGGGCAGCCTCTACTTTGGGTTTGCCCACTTCATCTACTCCAAACAGCACCTGTCGCTGGAGGTTGCTGTCATCCACCACATCAAAATCAACAATACCTATTGTACCAACCCCGGCAGCAGCCAGGTATAACAATACCGGGCTCCCCAATCCACCGGAGCCTACCACCAGTACTTTGGCAGCCTTTAGTTTTTTTTGTGCTTCCAGCCCAAACTCCGGGATAATGATATGCCGGTTATAACGGGCCAGTTCTTCTTTGGAAAATGTTATGTTGGCATGATTGCTCATATAAAAAGCTTTTGTGTGTTACAGCTTACCGTTTGTAAGGCAAGCGAAATTTAGAAAAAAACCTGCTGGCTGATCATTATATACTGCCGCCGGCTATAGCAGGCACAATGCTGATCACCGTATCACTTTTAACGGTTGTTTTTCCTGCCTGCAGGTTGCGGATATCATCGTCGCCTACAAAAATATTTACAAAAGACCGGATCTGTCCCTGGTCATCCAGCAGGTGTTTTTTCAGCTCGGGAAAATTAACAGTCAGTTCGTTAACCGTTTCATCAATATTTTCTGCATCGATCTGCAGCTTTGCAGTGTTGTTTGTAAACCTGCGCAGCGGTGTTGGAATAATTACTGTAGCCATAATTGTGTGTTTTTATAATAAATGGTTATTGGTGCCGGCAATTGTGAAAAAGTCAAAGCCGGATGGCTGTATTGTTGAAGGGCTCCCTTGTTATCTGCTGTAACAATCAAACCATTCAACCATCCTGTTTTAGCTAAAAGCGAATTCCTAATATCCAATTCCTTCCTCCATGTCAACCTATCAACTTTTCAACCTGTTAAGTTTTACTCTATAATTTAAACCCCTCAACATGCACAGTCACCTCCTCTTCTTCAAACTGGTGATCGTCATTCAACCGCCAGGAGCGCAGCGGACCAGGGATCTTTTCCTGCACAGACACAATGATGTAAGAAAAGAAAGGTTGTGCAGCCACCCTGTCGTGTTCTGACGGAACAGCCGGGTGATTGGGATGTGAGTGATAAATGCCCAGCAGTTGCAATTGCTTTTTTTCTGCATATCCCTCTGCTTTCATATAATCAAGCGGAGCAATGGCAAAACGCCTTCTTTTATCCCCCTCTTTGGCATTGTTCACCACTACTATTTCAGTTACTATACGATGTTCATCCTCATCACTGGTACCCAGTAAAAAACCACAGCACTCATCCGGAAAGGCGTTGACGGCATCTTCCAGTAACAATTTCCTTGCCTTGGGTTCAAGCGTAATCATATTAGTTCTAGTTTATTAATCAGTTCACTGTATTTGTCTGCATTATCAGGAAAAACGGTTACCACGGTGCCCTGCTCCAGCTTTTCAGCCACACGCATGGCGCCTGCAAGATTGGCGGCTGCCGAAGGACTTAACAACAAGCCTTCATGCCGGTAAGCAGCTTTGATCACTTCATATGCTTCTTCTGAACTGATGTCCAGGTTTTCATTGGCCACGGTGCTGTCATAAATGGCAGGCACAACTGCTGTTTCCAGGTGCTTCCATCCTTCCAGGCCATGCATCGGGTTATCGGGTTGCAATGAAATCAGCCTGATGCCAGGATTCAACTGGCGCAACCTTCTGCCGGTTCCTGTAAAAGTGCCGGTAGTGCCCAGTCCTGCCACAAAATGGGTTATACCCGGCAAGGCATCCATAATTTCAGGGGCTGTTGAATAAAAATGTGCTTTCCAGTTATTATCGTTCTTATACTGATCAGCATAAAAATATTTATCCGGGTATTTTCCGGCCAGTTCACGGGCAACATCCTGTGCGCCATCTGTACCTTCAAAACGGGAGGTGTAAATAATTTCAGCGCCCAATGCAGTAAGTATCTCTTTTCTTTCCCGGGACGCATTTTCAGGAAGACACAACACAACAGGAATGTTTAACCGCTGACCGATAGCTGCATAAGCGATGCCTGTGTTTCCGCTGGTAGCATCCAGCAAAGCTTTACCACGTACCAACTGGGCGTTTTCAATAGCGGTTCTAAAAATATTATAGGCAGCCCGTGCCTTTACACTACCGGAAAGCTGCTGCCATTCCATTTTGGCAAAAATGTTTACACCCGGTTTGCTGAACAGCCGCGTAACGCGGTGCAGCGGGGTATTTCCTACCTGGCTGGCCAGCGAGCGTACATTATGAACCAATGCAGTATGCGTTAACTGCTGTTGGGCCAACTGTTGCATTGTTGATTGTATTAAAATAAAAAAGCTCCACATTCAGTGGAGCTTTTTGTATACTGATGTATTACTACTCGTATTTTATCATTGGCTATCCCCCACCATAATAACCCTATATTGTTTACAACAGCAACAACAAGCTTTGTATGTAGCAATAATAGTCATTCGGTTTGAGATGTATTTGCAGCAAATATAAAAAGTTTTCCTTTTAAATTCCTACAAATAAAGTGGACTATTTGTTAATTTTTTTTACAGAAATTAGCAGGTTGCAGGTTTTAAGTTTATGCACCACTACAATTTCTATTGAAAATCAATATCTATAATTTTTTAGAGAGATTAACCTGTCGGCGACAAACCTGAAACCTACAACTTATAACTTCCTACTATCTTGGCAATGTGATCTCTGTAGAACTATTACCGATCTTCAGTACAGCTTTATTATCGCAGGTACCGTCGCCATAATCCAGTGTTCCGGAAATGAAGCCCAGATAAGTGAAAGATTGAACCCCCGAAACAATATTCTTACAGCTCATTTTTTTAATCAGCGGGCTGGTAATGGTTACAGTTAGGCTTTTACCGGCTGAAGTACTGCTCTGGCTGTTACCAGTAAGCGAAAACACATCATCATCAAACGTGATGGTACCTGCACCGGCTGTTTGTGTTAAGGTGTGCGTACCTGAATAATTGTAATAGCTGCCCAGCGGAGAAGTAATCTTTCCGCCCTGTGTAGTGGTAGTATAGCTGATACCGTTTGCAGTAGAATTGTTGGCAATAGAGAAATTACCTTCTACTTTATAGCCATTTACATAGTAATCGCCGAATACAACAGTAACAGTGGTTCCGTTCTTACGCAATTTACCACTGATGGTAGCAGTGAATTTTCCTTTGCGCGTAATACCATTGCTGCTTACGCATCCGGCGCCAAAGTCAACTACCATTGTTTTAGGAAAAGTTTCTGTGTCGGCAGGGGTAATGGTAACAGAAGCACAGGCTGCCTCACGGGCGCCGGCTATATTGCCGTTTTCACCTTCCTGCATTACTACATCAAATACATCACCATACAAGGCATCAGAAGTTCCGGCAGAGGTTGCCAGTTCCAGCGTAGTTGCCTGATCTTCGGTAGAAAGTTTGTCGGCAGCTTTTTTACAGGCAAAAAAAGAACATAAAGACAGGCTTACGATACCTGCGGCTTTCATGGCGTTGATTGTTTGCTTCATGGTAGTGATTTAATTAAGGGTATGTTGGATTAAAAAAATATGGGTTGCAAAAGCCGTAACGTTCAGTTATTTATTTTGTTGTACACGACCTCTGTACAATTGTTTTTTTTATCAAAACGCATCAACAACAATTCACCGCCTCAAAAAAACGTCTACTGAGACCAGAAAAAAACGGAAAGGTTTGAATGAGGCGGAAACATTTTTTTAACGGATCAATAAGCAGCGGAAAATGCCAGAAAAGGCTCAAATGGCGGTGCCGCGTGCACCTGAAGTAACAAATTGAACTCCGGTAACATGTCTTTTGCAACATTATGTGTGTCAGCTTTTGGCGGTTTCGGTTTTTAATTATTAATTTGACCTATTCGTGATAGCAACATGCCAGCAAACGGTTCATCATACGGATTATTCCGGGAAGACTTTCATCAATATTATAGCACGCTCTGCCAGTATGCTTTTACCATATTAAAGGATGCAGACCTGTGCGAAGATGTAGTGCAGGAAGTTTTTTTACGTGTATGGGAGAAGAAACAGGAGCTTGTAGGCAGTAAAGAACTGCGCTTTTACCTGTTCACTGCCGTACGCAACAATTGTCTTACTGCCCTTGAAAAGAACAGGAAGTACAGCACTACTTCATTGAACGACCACGATGCTGTTGCTGAACAGAAAGAATTATTTCCCGAAAAACAGAACGGTAAAACATACGATGAGCTGCTGGCCGAAGCACTGGCACAATTACCCCCCAAATGCCGCGAGGTTTTTATATTGAGCCGTATGAGTAAACTTACCTACCAGCAAATTGGTGATACCCTTGGCATTTCAGTAAAAACAGTTGAAAATCAGATGGGTAAAGCGCTGCGAACTCTCCGGGGATTTGTAAAAGGGCTACAATACATTATTATTATTGGTATTATATTTTCTCTTTTTATGCTTTTGCAATAGGGGTAAGTTACACTTTGACGTTATTATAAACAGGTAACCATGTTATGCAGATAAACGACCAGATAATATTTCTCATCACCAGCCAGTTGCAGGGAAGCGCTTCCACTGAAGAAGCAACCCAATTGCAGCAATGGATAGATGCGGCTCCCGAAAACAGGGCTGTCTATCTTGACCTGGTTAAGATCTGGGAAAACAGCAACGCTTTGCTACAACAACCTGTTTTTGACAGTCACGCAGCCTGGAATAAGCTGGATGCTATTATTCAGCGCCGCGAACAACAGGCAATAGTAGTCCCCGTAAGATCACTGAACTACAAAAAATGGCTGGCTGTAGCCGCTGCTATCCTTGTAATAGCCACGGCAGGCTGGTTTGGCTGGAATAATTTTCATGCCCGTTCACAGAAAGTGACCGCTTCAGTGAATAATGAAATGGTAGAGTTGCCCGACGGCTCTTCTGTATTGCTTCGCAAAGGCAGTACTATCCGCTATCCGGCCACTTTTAAGCGTAATGAAAGAAATGTGGAGTTGACAGGTGAAGCTTTTTTCCAGGTACAACACAACGATCAGAAGCCCTTTAATATCACAACCGATCATTCAAAAGTTACTGTACTGGGAACTTCCTTCCTGGTTGATGCCAGCAAAACCGCCGATAAAGTAGTAGTGGTAACCGGAAAAGTTAAAGTAGCTGCTACCAGCAGCCAGCATCAGGAAGTGGTACTGACCGCCGGACAGGAAGTGCTGGTGGAAGCTGACCTGATGCAGCAGAGCGAAGTAACCGATTCCAATTTCCTGTCATGGAAAACAGGCGTACTGGATTTCAAAGACGCATCACTATCTAAAGTGTTGAAAGACATAGAACACTACTATAATACACCTATTTTACTGGAAGGAGAAAACCAGGATTCTGCTCCTTCAAAGCTCCGCCTGAATGTTCAGTTCAAAAACCAGTCGCTGGAACAGGTGACTGAGGAAATCAGACTTCTGACAGGTTTGTATGTAAAAAAAGCAAAGGATTCCCTTATCTTTTACAAAAAATAGTCACAATTCTCGCAATTAATCGTCAAATTGCTGTTCACATCTAACTAAACCCCTCCCAGATGTGGACGGAATGATGGGAAGGCTGCTGATTATGCTGGTTATTGTGTGTGTATGCACGCAACCACTCATTGCTCAAAAGCAAACTTTATTTGCACGTCCCTACCATCCGCCTGCAGTAAAAGCATCTATCCGCACATTCCTGGACGATATTGGTTACAACACAGGTATCGTCATTGAATATTCCACCAACAATATTGATACAGGCAAGCTCATTACTCTTTCCGGTAAACAAGGCACTATTGGCCAGGTATTACAACAGGTATTAAAAGGACAACTGATCAATGTTGTTGAAAAAAACAATAAGATCATACTGGTACCCTCGCCTACCCCGCTACCGGAAAATGCGTTTTCAACTTATTACTCAGTATACGGCATCATTAAAGAAAAAAGCAGCGAAGAACCGTTGATCGAAGCCAGTATCTGGGACATATCCACCGGCCGGGGAACCATATCCAACGCCCAGGGATATTTTACATTGCAATTACCCGAAGGCAAGCACACGCTTCGCATTTCATACGTAGGTCACATCGCACGCACTGTAGATCTTCAACTGGATAACGATACCAGAACCGATATACAATTGGAACTGCAGAATACCATTGAAGAGATCATTGTAACTTCTGATAAAAAAGAAGATGCATTGCTGCAAGGACAGGAAACCCTGACGGAAAATATGCAAACGGCAACAGATGCGCTCAGCTCTATGTACATGTTGCCCGGTGTTCAGAATACGCCTGAAATTACCAACGGAACGCTGGTGAGAGGCGGCAGCCCCGACCAGAATGTATTTTTAATGGATGGCAACACCATTTTCAATCCCACGCACCTGCTGGGTACCATTTCCATTGTCAATAAAACATCACTGAAGTACATGCACCTGTACAAAAGCAATTTCCCGGCAAGGTATGGTGGCAGGCTTTCATCTGTAATGGATGTGGTAACGCGCGAGGGCAATATGAAAAGGTGGACAGGCGAGGCTAACATAGGCCTGATGGCCGGTTCATTTACACTGGAAGGTCCCATTAAAAAAGATAAAGCTTCTGTTATGTTGTCTGCACGGCAAAGCTGGGTAAATCCAGTACTGCAATTGCTGAAAGCAGGTATGAATATCAATTTTTACGATGTACATCTGAAATACACCCAGGTACTGGGCAGCAGGGACAAAATACTGGTAAGTGGTTATGCAGGTCACGATAAACTGACCTTACTAAAAGACAATACCAACAACCAGCAGCAGTGGGGTAACAAAGCAGCTTCAGTTACCTGGAACCACCTGCTGGGTCCACGTGCTTTTATTACTTCCTCAGTACATGGCAGCAGTTATAACAACATCGCTGGTTTCCGGTACAACCTGTACGACAGTACCGGTATCAATATTCAGAAACGAGTGTACAATACGTTCTCTTCCATTGCTCAGTACAACGCACAAACCAATATTGAATTTTCACCCATCAACAATGTTCGTTTCCTAGCAGGTTTAAAAGCTGCCACCACGCGTATCAAGCCTTTTGATACCAATATTTCAGAAGACTTTGCCGACAGGCCAGAAGAGTTTAACTCTATTGCTCCATTGACATTTTATGAAATAGAAGGCTATTATGAAAATGAGATCAGGCTGGGCAAATTCTTTATCCGTCCTGGTTTGCATGTAACCGAATTCAAATACAAAAGCTTCAACTATCTTTCGTGGCAGCCACGTATTTATACTGTATTCAAGCTGAGCAGTACTCACCAGCTTAATTTTTCCTACAATCACATGACGCAGTTTATGCACCTGGTAACCAATCCTTACCTGGGCATTAACAGTGATGTATGGGTACCCAGCACCAGCATGCTGGCACCCGAAGAAAGCAACATGGTGAATGTGGGCTATACCTACAATGGTAAAAAAGGTTTGCAGTTTGGCGCAGAAGTGTATTACAAACAAATGCACAATGTGACCAATAATGCGGAAGGTAAAAACCTGTTCCTGAACACCGATAACTGGGAAGAAAATATCCAGTCCGGTAAAGGTTGGACGTATGGACTGGAACTCAAAGCACGCAAACGTACTACCCACTGGGAAATGTACGTATCATACACACTTGCCTGGAACTGGCGACAATTTAAGGATATTAATGAAGGCAAAAAGTTCCCTTTCAAATACGACAGACGGCACGATGTGAACATATACACATCCTATATTCTTAGCCCACGATGGAGCCTTGCAGCAGGCTGGTCATTTGCCACTGGCGACGTGTTCACGCTTCCCAACCGGATCTATGCCGATTTTGATGATGCGCAACAGATTGCCGATCCGCTGGCACCCAGGGAGTACCGCCTGGTGTATCACTCATCCGCAGCCAACCAGTACCGCACCCTGCCTTATCACCGGTTAGATCTTTCTGCCACCTGGCATCATATACCAATGAAGAAATTACGTGGTATCTTTACTGCTGGTATTTACAACCTGTACGGATCGCCCAACCAATATGTGTACGACCTGGAAGGCACCCTGGGACAACGTTCACTGGTGGTAACCACCCGGTACGACTTTTTTAACGTAGTACCTTATATTTCATATTCCGTATCTTTTTAAATGGCAGCCACCTTCATACCATACCAGCTCCGACTGTCACCCGCCTTGTGCTGGATATTACCGGTATTGCTGACGGGTATTATTTCCTGTAAAAAGGATTTTACTTCCGGGCAGTTTATTGACGATAAACTGGTGGTGCTGGCCGAAATAACAGCCGTTGATTCTGTGAAGGTTCCTATTGGCAAAACCATTAAAGTGGGCGGTGGCGGCATTATTCGTTTTGAAAAGGTGAACGATGCATCGGTAATATTAACAGAGGCCAACGCACGTAGCTGGATATTGCAGCCCAACTGGTCTCCCATATATGCCTCTAATCCTACTTCTGTATTTACCAATCGGCGCCGTCTAAAAGCTGCTACGGCTTATTCCATAGAGATCAAACACCTTACGCTGGGTACAGCAACAGCAACCACCACTATTCCGGCATTACCGCATGTCAGTATTATGGATACACTGGCTGTTGAACATCAGGGTAAGAATACACTGGCTGTTGATTTTAAGATACAGGATGATTCTGCTACAGCCAATTACTACATTATTGAAGCTGTTAAAGAAACTGTAAAACTGCTGCGCTATTTCTACTTCCGTAATGTGCGGTACGACTATGATACGCCCCAGGGAAAGGATGTATATGACCAGAATCATAATACGTATCATCTTACCATATTACGCGATACCATTCCTCTGGGAAAATTTACCCGGATATACATGTATACCAACGATGCCAATACCGATAATGCAGATATTGACAACCTGCAAAACCCCTTCAGGCGCATCTTTTTTGATGCCACCAGCATCAAAGGTCAAACCTATATTACCCGCGTGTTTGTAGACCGCCAGTACTTTACCACCACCGATCTTACCCAGAGAGGCAGGGTGCGTGTTCAGTTTAAAGCTGTCAGCAAAGAATTATATGATTACCTGCTGGCTTACGAAAAATATAAAACCGAATTCGGCAGTCTTCCTGCCGGCCAGTTGAACATCCCCAACGGTAACATTCATAATGGATTAGGCGTATTTGGCGGCTCTGCCAGGCGCGAACGTATCATGTATTTTGATGTGCTGAAATAGCAGTTCGGCTTCCTCTTTTATTCCCTTTTTGTCCTTTTTGTAACATCTCCATTTTTTTCTTCAAAAAAGATAGGGGTATTGTACGGAAAGTTGTTTTTAATACGACCATTCACCCATTACCTATTCCACAGGCAATTTTAAGGTTAAGGATCAGCCTGTTTACCTAATCCAATAGCTTTTTTAGTTGAACACACCCCGGGACTATCGGTAGTCAATATCGCCGGGGTTTTTAAAGGTGAAACCATCATGATGACAGCAACCGCAGCAATCAGCAAACGGATTGACAGAAAAGCATCACTCAAACCCATCATATCATCTTTTGTAAAGGTGAGTGCAGTGATCATTACCTACAACGAGGAAAAAGTATTACGCCGTACATTATCCCGCCTGTACTGGTGCAACGAAATCATTATCGTAGATAGTCATAGTACTGACAATACAGTAAGTATTGCCCGTGAATTTGGTTGCAAAGTATATACAAGAACATTTGACGGATATGGCTCACAGAAAAAATTTGCTGTGGCACAGGCCTCTAACGATTGGATTCTTTGTGTGGATGCCGATGAGGTATTATCTGCCGAGCTGGTACAGGAAATAAAAGATACACTGACAGAAGATACCCAGTATGCAGGTTTTTCCATACCAATGAACCTGGTTTTCCTGAACAAAGAATTTGTTCATGGTAAGGAAAGCGGCAGGCATTTTTTACGCCTTTTTAATAAACAAAAAGGTGGTTTTACAGATGCTAAAGTGCACGAAGGCATCGAGTTGCAGGGACCGGTAAAGAGGCTTCAGGGTTATATTAAACACTACAGCTACACCAGCCTGCACCAATACATGGAGAAATGCAATAAGTATTCTTCCTTTTCAGCAGACATGGCCTATAACAAAGGTAAAAACAAATCGTTGCTGGTTATTATAATGGCATTGCCCTTTAATTTCTTTAAATACTACATACTGGAGCGCAATTTCATGAATGGCAGCAAAGGTTTCTACTGGTCTGCACTTTCATCTTATTACCACTTTATGAAGTATCTGAAGCTGAAAGAACTGCAACAAATTTCCGTACAATAGAACAGACAGGCAGGCTATGGTGATCAAGAAACTTTTTTCTCCGTCTTCGCAACAGCAGTTACGTGTGCTGATGTACCATAAGATATCGGAAAGTGGTACAGGTGATTTTCTTACCGTGCCCGCTGCGCAACTGGAAGAACAATTCAGTTTCCTGAAAAAGCAGGGTTTTACACCGGTATTGCTGAGCGACCTGGTTGCTTTTACAGAACAACGGCAGCCTTTACCTTCCAAACCAGTACTAATCACTTTCGATGACGGCTATCGTAACAATTATACCGTTATGTACCCGCTGCTGGAAAAATATGGCATGAAGGCCAATATATTCCTGGTATCAGCTTTTCTGCAACATGATGGCATGAGCAATGATGTCCGCAACGATAATTACCTCTCTGTATACGATATAAAAGCTATGGATCCGCAATTGGTGGAGTACGGATTGCATTCACTGGATCACAAAAGCTATAAAGAGCTTACGCCACAGCAGATGGATGAGGACATTGTGAAAAGCAAGGCCATGCTGAAACGCCTGGGCATTACTTTTCAACCCTGCCTGGCATTTCCCTTCGGCGCATATCCTAAAAGAGATGTTGCCAAACAATACGAGTTTTTTGAAACATTACGGTTCAATAATATTTCCCTGGCATTCCGCATTGGCAACAGGCTGAATACGTTGCCGCTGCACAATCCGTTGCTGGTACAACGGCTTGACATCCGGGGGGACACATCGCTGGATAAATTTACACGATTACTGGCCAGAGGAAAGACATTATTTGCCTGAGTTGATTTGGATCAGCAATGAGAAGATATTGATGAACGCTTTTTTTCTCGTGTAATTTAAGCTGAAGTAAACAGCTTCCCCTCCCCTGACCTCACTTGTTGTAAAACAGGTGGGGTTTTTTAAACAGCCAAGCCCGTTTTTTCAATACAATATTTTATGTCAAGCTATTCATGTACCGTGGATACAAAATAACAGGCGACATCTTTTAGTAAAGGATGCCGCCTGATTTTTTCATGGCTAATGTAAAAAGAACAGGACTGCAAACAGTCCCGTTGATGTGAATATATCACATGAGAAAAATTCCTTTAATCAAAATGTCTGTAAGATTTACCATCATTGATGTTTATCTGTAGCTGGCCATCTTTTTTAGAGATCGTTGTATTGTCTTTTTTGAAATAATTTTTATACTTATTCACTACAGCGTCCGGTTGTTTTTTATCATTTACCGTAAGCGTTCCTGCTTTGTATTCGATGGTATAATCCTGCTTTGTATCCAGCAGGCCTTCTTTTTCCATACTGTAGATCATTTCCTGGTAGCCTTCCAGCTCTTTCTGCGCTTTGTCGATCTGCTCATTGGCTCTTTTTAACTGTTCGCCCATCCGTTCCATATGTTCCGACATATCTATTTTAGAACGTTCCAGCCGGCGGCTTACCTCTTCCATGGATCGGTTTATATCCCGGGCATCTACTTTAGCAATGGCATCCCAGTTTTGCCTGGCAATACTCTCTTTTGCTCGCTGCATGGCTTCATCTACTGCTCTCCGCACCTTCTTTTGTTCAACAGCATCAAAAGCGGCCAGTTTTGCCCGCTCAATGTCAGCCAGCATTTTCTGCCGGTTATGTTCGGAAAGTGATTCATTGATCTCTTTCTGCAACTGTTGCATATCAACCACCTTCAGTTGCTGTTCTCTTACTCTTTTCATGGCAATATCCATCTGTGCCTGCACCTTGCTCCAGTCCCTATCTTTCATTTTATCCAGTCGCTCCCTGGCTTCGTCCAGTTGTTGTAACTCTTTGTCAAGATCACGATCACCTGCCTCACGGGTAACCTTGTGTCTTGCAGGTACAGTATCTTCTTGTATAAAAATGTTCTTTGATTGATGCGGATGCTCTTTCCAGGAGATAACGGTAACACCTATAGCCAGTAATAATACGCCGGCAGGCATCCAGTGTTTAAATGAATTAATATTCATGGCATAAATGATTTGAGAAATTACAAATACGATTTCTTTCGTATAAAAATACGATGGTTTTCGTAATATGTTGCATGAGATAAAATAAAAGTTCTCAGAAATTTTAATAACAGCCATACAACCGGCTATGAGTAAGCCATTTCAGTATACTTCAAAAACAATGGCCTGATTGTTTAATTCATTAACAATCAGGCCACCAGGCAATCAGTTTAATATCTTTATCTTCCCACGCCCGGTACCACGGGCAGGCTTTCATTGCCATCATCAGCTACAGACTGTACAGCAAAGAAATAATTGTCTTTGGAATAAGGCAGCTGTATAGAAAGATCAGTTGTAAAGAATTTCTTTTGCCAGTAAGGCCAGTTACTTTCACGCATTAATATATAGTAACCTTTGGGCTTTCCTGTTTTGGGTGCTTTCCAGTTCAGGATGGTATAATTGGTAAGCCTGCGCACCTCTATCTTCACTTCCTGTGGCATGCCTGCAGATTTTGCCAGGTTGGCCAGTGTACTCAGGTTCATGGCGGTGTTTTTACGCAGGTATTCAAAATCCATAAATTCTACCAGGTCGCCATACTGGATACCGTTCTCAACACGTACATCCTGGTGCTGGTGATAAAAGTTCTCATTCATTTCAGAAATGCGTACAGCAGCAAAACCCCGTTGTACAAAAGGCGTATGATCTCCGCCACGCAGAAAGCGATCATTACGATAGATCAGCACTACTTCCAGGTTGTCTACATAACGTTCGCTGGTTTCTTTAACATAACGTGCCAGTTGACGCGCCTTTCCATCATTTTCCAATCCCATGTTGCGGATAGCTGCAGCATTTTTATCCAGCTCAAATGCAGAAAGCCCTTCACTGAACACACGTATCCTGGTATTGTTGATAATATTGGTTTCACTGGAATTGTTGCTGCCCATAATATCGTTGTTCAGTACGCCTTCAATATTCCAGTTCTCTTTCTTCGCTTTTTCTGCCATATATGTTGAGCCCAGCAGTCCCTGCTCTTCACCACTTACTGTTACAAAAATGATAGTAGCCGGGAAAGAGCGTTTACTCATAATACGGGCGCATTCAATAACGGCAGCAGAGCCGCTGCCATCGTCATTGGCACCTGGTGCATCTTTTTCACGATCCATTACATTGGTACGCATGTTGTCCAGGTGACCACTGATAATGAAAATACGATCGTCATTGGGATCAGTGCCTTTCAGCGTAGCTACCACATTGCCCAATACCAACGGCACATCCACACGACGGCCATCAGGCTGCAATGTAGTGGTATCAATAAAGGCAGTAAGCCGGCCACCAGAACTTTTTGCAAATTCATTGAACTTGCTTAACACCCACAGACGTGCAGCACCAATTCCACGTTTGGAATCTGTTTGCGTACTGAGTGTATTACGTGTACCAAAACTTACCAGTTTGATGATATATGATTTAAGGCTATCTGCATTAACTTCCTGTACCATTTTTTCGATAACAGGATCTTTCTGTACAATGGTTTGAGAAAAGGCTGCACTGGTACAGAGACAGCATAGGCCTGCCAGCAGTTGTTTCATGTAGGTGGTTTTTGTGTTACTAAAGATAGCAGACCAATACATAAAAAAAACTGCCACTGTATGAGTGGCAGTTTTGTATGATTTCTGGTTTCTTTTTTCTGATTTTGCTTTGTGCAAAGACGACAAAGCATGTACTATTCCTGGCCAGACTTCTGACCTCAGACTTCATGCTATGCCTTAAAAGCCCATTTGGCCATTTCTTTCCAGGAAGCTTTTTTACCATATAACAGGATACCAGTACGGTAAATTTTACCAGCCATCCAGGTAGTACCTAGAAATCCTGCCACCAGCAATATCATTGACAACGCTACCTGCCAGAGAGGAGGATCGTAGGCAATGCGCCCCATCATTACAATGGGAGAAGTAAGCGGGAACAGGCTACCGAATATTGCAAGTGCACTATTGGGCTCTGCTACTGCCCTTGTAAGAATTACAAAAGAAAGGATAATAGGCATGGTGATGGGGAAGGTTAATTGCTGTGCTTCCTGCTGATCTTCGCTTACCACACTACCTACCGCAGCAAACAATGAAGCATACATAAAGTAACCGCCAATGAAATAGAACAGGAAACACAATACAATGCGTGCTACCGGCAGTCCGCTTAATCCACTCATGATTCCGGCAACACCACCTGCGCCTTGCGCTGCACCGCCTGCAGACGCATTCATAGCCGGGAAGATCATAGGCAGCAACAAACTTAAACCACCCATTAACACAATCCATATTACAAACTGTGTTAATCCTACGGCAGCAATGCCAACAATCTTACCCAGCAGCAGTTGAAAGGGTTTTACAGAACTGATGATCACTTCTGAAATGCGGTTGATCTTTTCTTCCATTACACCACGCATCACCATCATACCGTAAATGAGCATACAGATATAAATAAGGATACCTGCGACATAACCAATTACAAATGCGCCCTGCGTTGCTCCCTTACGACGGTCTTTTCCTTTACCGATCTCAGCTTCTACAGAAACATCAGCTTTGATGCTCTTCACAATGGCAGGATCAATATTCTCTGCAACCATGCGTTTGTTCTCTATTGCATTGTTGATCGCTTTTTCAATACTGCTTTTTGTGAAAAGACTTAATTCTGATTCACTGTATGCCTTAAAACCGGCAGGCTTACTGATATCAAAAGCGGGAATGTACAGCAGCGCAGTATATCCGTCTTTTTTATAACTGTCCTTATATACTTCAGGATCTTCCTGGTTTACAAAAGAGAATTTTATGCTTTTTACATCGATGTTCTTACCACCGAACAGGTTGGCTTTATCAATTACAGCCACTTTCTGTGATTCATCGCTGCCTTTTACGGCCATAGCAATGATGCCGGCATAAAAACCAAAAATGATAAGCGGAATTAATATGGTCATCAGCAGGAATGACTTTTTGGCCACCCTTGTCTGATATTCGCGTCGTATAATAAGTAATGTCTTATTCATGTTAATAATTTTAAGCAGTTACTTTTTCAAATTGCCTTGTCAGCGGTGTACCTTCTACCAGCTTAATAAAGATGTCGCTGAGTGAAGGCAGCATTTCCTGGAACCCTGTAACAACCGCATGCTGCTGAATGAAGTATTGCAATACATCATTGGTGCTGTAGCCATTGTTCACTTTGATCACCAACCTGTCTTTACCGGTATGCACTACTTCAAAAGCAGGAGAAGTTAATGAAGCGGGCAGTTTTTCAGCACCTATTACAAACAGGTTTTCTTTGAACTGCTGTTTTACACCATTTACAGTGCCATCTAAAATCTTTTGTCCTTTATTAACAAGAATAATATGATCGCATATTTCTTCTACCTGTTCCATACGGTGCGTACTGAAAATAATACTGCTGCCGTTTTTGGCCAGGTTGTAGATCTCATCTTTAATAAGATTGGAGTTTACCGGGTCAAGACCACTGAAAGGTTCATCCAGGATGATGAGTTTCGGTTCGTGCAGTACAGTAGTTACAAACTGCAGTTTTTGTCCCATCCCTTTACTCAGGTCTTCAATTTTTTTATTCCACCAGCTCTGCATTTCAAATTTCTCAAACCACATTTTTACTTTGCGCGTAGCATCTGCTTTACTCAGCCCTTTCAATTGTGCCAGGTAAAGCGCCTGTTCACCAATTTTCATTTTTTTGTACAGCCCTCTTTCTTCAGGCATATAACCGATAAGTCCCACATCGTTTACCGGATCAAATGGTTTACCATTCAGTAAGATCTCTCCTTCATCGGGAAAAAAGATACCGGTGATCATGCGTATAAGAGTGGTTTTACCGGCTCCGTTGGGGCCCAGTAGTCCAAAAATGCTGCCTGGTGCCAGCGTAAAGCTAATATCATCCACCGCACGTTGGGTGGCATAATACTTCTTCAGGTTTTTAACTTCAAGAATATTCATATCAGCGCTTTGATTGAGTTGTGAACAATGGCAGAAAGACATAAACCGGCACAGGTTGTTGTAATACGATGCCTTTTATAATCCTGCCCTTTTCTTAGTTGCAGAACATACCGGTTTGTTACAACAATGACAATTTTTTTTCGTGTATGCCTGTTTATGAGGCCAATATGGCGTTCAATACAGTTGCTACACGTTCGCCGTCCATCGCCGCACTTACAATTCCCCCTGCATACCCGGCGCCTTCTGCACAGGGATACAATCCCTTTACCTGCGGATGCTGCAATGTTTCTGCATGACGTGGAATGCGTACCGGCGATGATGTTCTGGACTCCGTTGCCACCAGCACCGCTTCGTTGGTATAATATCCACGCATTTTTTTACCAAATTCAATAAAGGCCTGCTGCAATGCGGTATGTATGAAAGGAGGCAATACTTCTTTTAATGAAACAGAGCGTATGCCGGGCACATACGAACAATCCGGCAATGAAGCTGAAACCTTTCCCTGCGAAAAATCTACCATGCGTTGTGCCGGAGCCACAAAATGTCCCCCACCGGCTGTAAAAGCTTTCCGTTCTACCATTTCCTGAAAATACATACCGGCCAGCGGTCCTGTCATTTTACCGGCATCAGTACCGGCAAACTGCTTCATGGCACGGGTATGAAAATCGGGCATATCAACAGATACTATCATACCAGAGTTGGCGTACGGATTATTGCGTTTGGAAGGCGACCAGCCGTTCACCACCAGTTCGCCCGGGTTAGTAGCTGCCGGGGCTATAATACCGCCGGGACACATACAAAACGAAAATACCCCTCTTCCATCTACCTGTTGTACCAGGCTGTAAGAGGCCGGCGGCAGGTGTTCATCGCGGATATCGCAATGATACTGCATTTTATCTATCAGTTGCTGGGGATGTTCCACGCGCACGCCCAATGCAAAGGGTTTAAATTCTATATTGATGTTCCTGCGGTGTAACAGTTCAAATATATCGCGTGCTGAATGACCGGTAGCTAATATTACGCCATCGGCTTTCCAGGTATCCCCATCGGCAGTTTGTACACCGGTAACGGTATCGCCGGTAATCAGCAGATCTGTTACTTTCTTTTCAAACAGGAAGATGCCGCCGCTGGCTATTATCTGCTGGCGCATGGCCGTAATGATATGCGGCAGTTTGTTGGTTCCTATATGCGGGTGGGCCTGGTACAGGATCTTTTCTTCGGCGCCAAACTGTACCAGTATATTCAATATGCGGTTAATATCGCCGCGTTTATTGCTGCGGGTGTATAGTTTACCATCGCTGTAGGTACCGGCACCGCCTTCACCAAAGCAGTAATTGCTTTCGGGGTTTACAATACCCTCCTTGTTCAGTGCAGCCAGGTCACGCCGGCGCGAACGTACATCTTTACCTCTTTCCAGTATCACGGGCTGAATACCGCCTTCAATCAGCTTTAATGCGGCAAACAGGCCTGCAGGCCCTGCTCCTACAATCACAACCCGGTGCCTGGCAGCAGCTACATTGCCGGGTGGTAATAACTGAACAGGACGTTGCTGAAAAGGCTCGTTAACAAATGCCAGCAACGTAAGCTGTACCCAGGCTTGTTTGCCACGGGCATCGAGCGACTGCTTCAGCAACCGGTAACCGCTGACAGCAGCTAAAGGGACAGCCAGATGTTTAGCAATGTATTGATGTATGATAACTTCAGAAGCTGCCTCAGCGGGCAACAACTTTAAAGAGATGGTCTGTTGCATATACGATGTCAGGTAGTTAGCCTAAAAATCTTTTTAATAATCAATATTGGGTATTGCAAACTGCAAAAAATAGTATCATCTTACTGCGGCAAAAGTAACACATTCATCAAAGTTATCACGTTCTATGTTCCGTTTGCCGGCATATATAATAAGGTAACAGGAACATAGCCATGATGATAAGAATGGAAGCCTGCTTTAATATGATGTATTACCAACATGCAACCGGCAGTAACGGGTAACAGATTACCCGAATACCCCTGCACCACTATCCTCAGCACAGTATACTGCTTTAACCGCTTAACAGGAAAAACCATATCATTATTTATATGCCGGATATTCAACCCGGTATGTAGAATAACAACAAAACTTAACTACTACTACTTACGTAGATATTTATCTACATGCAGTAATGGATTAGGCGTAAAGAGTTGTTGACATTATGCTATGTAAGGTATATACACCTATAGCATACAGGTGTTTTAACGGGCCACAGGTTGTGGCGTTTGTAAATGTAATGTATGTTATCATGCACGCAGAAAACAGCAAAAGAGGTATAATAAATTTCCTTAGATATAACCAGCAACCTGATAAAAAAAAATTTAAAGGATCATCTAAAAAAACAGCAACCTAAATGCATAGCATATCAAATAATTTGTACCTTCAATAGCATCTGAACGGTTACCTATGGATAAGGTTTTCTCATCACGATGGTTTTGTAATCTTCATCTGGGTTTTCAGCAATATTATTTTTTATCAGTGCGGTATCAGGTTTGTTGATAGTACATGCAGTAATATATTCTGAAGGCTGTATGTATGGTATTGTATAGTGCAATAAACAACAAGGGTACATCATTATATGCTGTACAGGCATTTTGTTGTGATGGTATTGTATAACTGGTAGCTTGTGTAAATGCGAGTGATTTTTTTTGAGTTTAACAATGTATTATTTAAACAAAAAAATACCCATAACCTTGATACAGCAAATGACAATTCAGGTTAATTTTTTCTATGCCGGGGCAGAAATAAAAGTCAATGTGTCATACATCAGGCAGAGGCAAAAAATGGAGTAATAAAAAATTTTTTATTCAATAAAAAATTTTGATATTCGCCGCCCTGCATAACTTTTTTTGGATATGAACACAATCCAACCATCCTGTGAAACATGATATAGAGGTGCAACGTAGAATTCACTTAACTCAACATAAAAACTGCTTATTCTATAATGGCTAAAACCTTTGATAAAGTTTGGAGTAATTGCTTGGAAGTAATCAAGGATATTGTAGAGTGGCAACATTTCAAAACCTGGTTTGAACCAATAAAGCCTGTAGAATTAAAAGGTAACATCCTTGTTATACAGGTACCCAGCCAGTTCTTTTATGAATACCTGGAAGAGCATTATGTAAATTTATTGGCAAAGACTTTGCGTAGGGTTTTAGGGAAAGATGCCCAGTTAGAGTATCGTATTATGGTTGACAGCGGAAATCACAGTAACAAACCGCTTACTGTTGATGTTCCGGCCCATGGGTACAAAACCTTTTCCAGTAATGAAATGGATTTTCCGCTGATTATACACAACCCCGTTAAAAACCCCTTTGTAATACCGGGGTTGAAAAAAATGCAGATTGATTCCCAGCTGAATCATATCTATACCTTCGACCATTTTGTGGAAGGTGACAGCAACAGGGTTGCACGTCGTGCAGGGAAAACCGTAGCTGAAAAGCCCGGGGCTAGTTCTTTCAATCCACTGGTGATATATGGGGCAGTAGGTTTAGGTAAAACCCACCTGGCTCAGGCCATTGGCAATGAAACCAAGCGCATTCACCCCAACAAGGTGGTATTGTACGTGAGTTCTGAAAAGTTCATCAACCAGTTTCAGGACCATAGCCGCAATAACGCCATCAACGACTTTATACATTTCTACCAGTTAATAGACGTATTGATCATTGACGACGTTCAGTTCTTCAACCGTGCTGAAAAGTCGCAGGATGCATTCTTTGCCATCTTCAACCACCTGCACCAGAGCGGTAAACAGCTTATCCTGACATCGGATAAGCCGCCTAAAGACCTGGAAGGCGTACAGGAAAGACTGTTAAGCCGTTTCCGCTGGGGTTTAAGCGCCGATCTGCAGGTGCCGGATTACGAAACCAGGATCGAGATCCTGGAGCGTAAAATGAAGAATGATGGTCTTGAAATGCCCCGTGAAGTAGTGAAGTATTTAGCCTATAATATTAACAGCAACGTTCGTGAACTGGAGGGTGCTTTGATCTCATTATTGGCACAATCTTCGCTTAATAAGCGGGAAATTGACCTTGATTTGGCTAAAAGAGTCCTCCGTAATTTTGTGAAAACCAGCAGCAAGGAAATTACTATCGAAACTATACAGAAAATGGTATGCGAGTATTTCGATGTTCCTTACGATAAACTGTTGCAAAAAACCCGTAAACGCGAGATTGTACAGGCCCGTCAGATCACCATGTATCTTGCGAAGGCCTTTACCAAAAACTCATTGAAAACAATCGGAGAGCATTTTGGTGGCCGCGACCACACTACGGTGATACACTCTTGTCAGACTGTAAAAGACCTGATGGATACAGATAGTACCTTCCGCGAAAGCGTGATGGAGCTGCAACAGAAAGTACAGTTGGCAGCCATGTAATGAAAAACAACCTATTTACCTGAGTTACATTATTATAAAAGATCCTGGTGTCTGAAAAAGAACCAGGATTTTTTTATGTTGTTTTTTGATTTTGAATTTGGTATTTGCATTTTTCCGCTTATTTTTGCCGTCCCAAAAACACCCGGAGAGGTGCCTGAGTGGCCGAAAGGGCCGGTTTGCTAAACCGTTGTACGAGCTTAAACTTGTACCGAGGGTTCGAATCCCTCCCTCTCCGCAGAAACAAAAAGCGCTGTAGACCAGCGCTTTTTGTTTGTAGCAGCAAAGTGAAACCGGGTTCTTACCTTGCCCAGTATTCTTTCCTCTTTATTGCTGATAATATTCCGTCGGATAATCACAATCCCATTGGATATTTTATTGTAAAAAGCTATCCAAATAACCGAATATTTCTTTTGTTTGATTCATCAGGCTAACATGGCTTTGATTGGGAATAATAACCAAATGTGATTTGGGCATTGCCTGCAAATCAGCAGCAACACCCCCGCCCAATAATTTATACGTTTTTGCCAATTCGATTTTATCCATGCCATCATTGTCACCCGATATGATCAATACAGGTGCTGTGATCTTTGCGATATTGTCGTCACCCAAATTAAATGGCTCTCCGGCCAGGGCCATCATCTGTTCCAGGAACTTGTTCCATTTTGTTTTATCTGGTGCTACGGCATCATAGGCGGCCTGCAGCGGCGAATTTGCCAAAAATTCAGGCTTCATTATTTTAAAAATACCGGTTACTTCGGGTACCCAGCCTTCACTTTTATAAACAGAAGAAATGATAACTAATTTTCTCAACCGTTTAGGACTTTGTATAGCAAACTGGTAGGCAACCTGACCACCAAAACTATATCCCACTATATCCGCGCTGTCAATTTTCAGGTAATCCATTACTTTCTCTACATCACTGGCTAAAGTGGCCCGTGATAATTTTCTCTCTGAAAAAGGTGTATGCCCATGTCCTTGCAATTCTATAGCAATTACTTTTCTTGTTTTTGCCAATTCAGGCATTAATTGCCCCCAATTCAGATCGATAGTATAGTAAGCACCATGTATCAGAATGATGGGCTTACCCTCACCGTATACTTCGTAATAAACCTTAGTACCATTAGCTGGTGCATAACCGCTTTCGTTAGGCTTGATTTTTTGTGCGTGGGATATAGCTGCTACAGTCATAATGATTGCGATTAGGAGTAATTTAATAAGATTTCCTCGTTTTGATATTTTTTCCATAAAATCGGCTGGTTTAATTTGATGGCTATTGATAATACAAAAGTCTGCAGCGTTTTATAATTCTACGCGGTGCAAAAACGACAATTTAGAGGCGAATCACGACAAGCATTTTCGCCATTCCAGCATCATTTCTTTTTCGATGTTAACATAATCCTTACTAATCAACTTTATACTTCTTTAAATTTCTTATACCCCATATAGCAAGCATCAACTCCAGCACAAAGCCAGCTAAAAAACAAATGCCCGGAACTCCGTCTAAAGCCAGGCTTACCAGTCTGCCAAGCGCCAGCCCTCTCATAAAAAGCAATATTGGTAATAAAACAACGATATCCGGTTTGTGAGGGGTAATAAGTGCTTTCGATCTCGTATACGGCCTGTTTGCTTCATTTGAAATGTACTTAAAAAGTATATAAAAATAATGACATGGCAGCCGGTATCACTATAAGATGTTTTACCCCTTTTTATTTCTCTGCTGAAACATTCCAAAAACATATTTGTCTTTACCTGTTACAATATTCCTATTCCATACGTATTATCAATAAACCCGTATCAGCCAATGCAAGTCAAACGTATAGCCATCGCCCTTCTTTCCCTGGTGCTTATTTCAACTGCCAATGCCCAATCTACCAGACAAATTTCTCAATTGAGTGATCTATGCAAGGTTTGGGGAGCCCTTAAATATTTTCATCCTGAGATTGCCACGGGTAAACACAACTGGGATTCCGTACTGGTATCAGCCATTAAAAAAGTACTAAACAGCAAAGTATCTAATAGTCTTCAGCAGGAAGTGGATAACATGTTGCTGATCGCCGGGAAAAACAATGCTGCTGAATTTATCATTGACAGGTCAGCTCATCCCTATACTTACAGAAATATAGATCACTCCTGGATCAACAACAGCAGCAACCTGAATAAGTATCAAAAAGAGAGCCTGCAATACCATTACTCACACCCTATCCAGACAGGAAACTATTATGCACAAAACAATCCCAATGACGACGGGAATATTATAACGCCTAATGAAAACCCATACACAGAAATGAAAATGCCTGATGTCAGCTACAGGTTGCTGGGGCTTTTTCGTTTGTGGAATGTGATCAACTACTATTATCCCTACAAGTATGGCACAGCTAAATCCTGGAATAAAGTATTAAGCAACCTGATCCCTGCATTTATCCATGCCAGCGATACACTTTCCTATCATAAAGCCGTCCTGACAATGGCGGCTTCTATTGATGACGGACATGGCGGCGTTTACCCTTTTATGGATGTATCCGTTGCAGGAAAATACAGTCCTCCTTTTTACTTTCATATAGCAGACAACAAAGCTGTGATTACTACAATACTGGATGCAGAAGAAGCCAGGAAAGCCAACATACAAAAAGGAAGTGTTATTGAATCCATAAACGGCGTATCCATTAAAAAACGGGCAGAAGAACTGTGGAATTATATTCCTGCCTCCAACAAAGCGGGTAAGTACAGAGATCTGCATAAACTGATCCTGAACAGCAAATCAATGTCAGCATTGTATAGCGGATACAATCCCGATGGGACCAGATTTTCTTCCGGTATCCAGTTAAGTGAAAGGAATTTCCTGAAAGAGTTCCTGGACTTTTATGATATGACCAGTTCTGTTACGTCTAAAATGCTGACCAGTGATATTGCTTATGTATACGCATCCAATATCAACAGTAAAAACATGGACAGTATAATGCGGTCGCTGATGAATACCCGGGCAATTATACTGGACCTGAGAAATTATCCCAATACCATGAACCCATACAAGTTCATTGAATACTTTCTTGACAAACCGGTAGTGTATAGCAAACAAACAAGAAATGATTTCAGATACCCGGGATTACTGATCTATGAAAACACCAACGCGGGAACATCCGTTGAAAAGGTTGGAAAAGAAAACAATCATCCATATACCGGTAAACTGATCTTACTGGTGGATTACAGAACGCAAAGCTTGCCTGAATTCGATTGCCTGATCTTCAAAACATTTAATAACACGGTTATTATAGGGAACCAGACAGCAGCGGCTGACGGCAACCAGACCAGGATGCTCTTTCCCGGTGGTTATAAAATCCTGTTTTCTGGATTGGGCATTTATGAAGCAAACGGAAATGAAACACAACATGTGGGTATCCCCATTGACATCCCGGTAAAATATACCATCAAAGACCTGGTTGAACAGAAAGACCCGGTTTTAGAAAAAGCCATTGAATACGCGAAAGGTCATTAAACCAATAGAAGATATTGCCACCGTGTATGATAAGCCAGAAACATCCTGTTTTCTGGCTTATCGGCTTTACAGGCTTATGATACGAAAACAGGAGTGTAAATGCGTAGCAGGTCTGTCGGTATCCTGCTTTTTATGCAAGCCAGTGTTGCAGGATCGCGGCCATAATTTCATTTTTCCACCAGCTCCCACCGGTCAACAGACTGCACACAGCAAACATTGTACTTTAGAATATCTTAGATTTTATTGGTCTGCAAATGACCTATGAAGTGATTTTCGTGCGGCACCTCTTTCAGTGCTTCGTATTTCTCTTTCAGCTCTTGTACTTTATTCTCAGCTATCAGGATGGTCTTTCCTGCCAGTAACGCCTCCCGGATACGCCGGACTGTAACAGTTTTGGTGACCAGAAACAGGCGCACTGTTGCCGGATCTCTATGCCATACAATGCAGGCATTTTCTATCCGCTGTACAATATGCTGCAGGTTATTCAATACACCCATTACCTCACTGCTTATTGTTAGCCAGCCATTCTTGCTTACTGATCCGGTATACAAAATTCAAACGGGAGGGCTCTCCATAGTAAGCAACCTGCTGTTCAGCTACTTTTTCAGCACCCAACCGGCCGATTGCGATCTGCGAACGCATATTATTGGATCCTATATGGAAATATACCTGCTCAACAAACCCGAAAGCATATTCCAGCATTGTTGCTTTTACAGCAAGATTGATGCCCTTGCCCCAATATTCTGTAGCGTAAAAAGTATACCCGATCATGATGCTATGCTCCTGTTCATTGTAATCGTAAAAACGGGTACTGCCTGCAATTTTACCGGTAGCTTTTTCCACAATTTTAAAAGCTCCTTTACTTTGCATGGCGCCATCAAAAAACACCTTGAAAACATCTTTTTTCCAACGGTCTTTATTGGGATGCTGCTCCCATATTTTCGGGTCGGAAGCTACTGTAAATAAAGCATCAAAATCTGTTTCCTTTAGCAGGTAAAGGATCACCTTGTCATTTTCCAGTACAGGTTGAATATTAAACACCATGATGTATGATTTTGCAACACTGAGCTTCACTGTAAACCCGTTTCCTCTTTATCTTCACAATCCGGAAGCATCAGTAATGTATACGCAAAACTACTTTTCTGCCGGATTATACCAATAGTCCAACCTTGACAAACCAGGTAGTCCAGTTTGAATAGCAATAGCGGGCAGCAGCAATGACTGTTACCTTTAACTCCAATATATAATTGAGAAAAACAGATCGGCCTGCAACTTCGTTGCTACTGATTAAAATAGCCGTCCTTCCAGCCTGAGAGAAAAACCTGGTAGTCCTCTTTTACCTGTTTTGCATAATGCATACACCAGTCCATCAGCGGGGTTACCCAACTGGCGTCAGTAGCAAAATCCTGTAGCTCATCGGCAGTGGCGGCTTTCATTCTACCTGTGCCGCGCAACTGCGCGGAGGCTGTGAGCATACCCAGGTCCGCCAGGTATTGTTCTATATGCGTGGATTGTTTTACTGTGCGGTCAATATTTATTTTATCGGCGGTAGGTTGCAACTCTTTTACCACGTACCATTCATCCTGGTACAGAAACTCTGAAAGAAATGCAGGGGGAACATCCTGCATGATCTCCTGCACGCTGGTAACGCGTATAGCTTCATTTTGCCATACCGGTTGTGGTGTAGCGGTAAAAGGTAATAAACAGGAAGGCATTGCCTGTTTAAGATCAAGCAATATTTTCCGTTTGGTTTTATATTCATGCTCCAGCAAACAGGCATAACGTTTTACACCAATACTGCCGGTGCCCGCAATACGGAACCCAACATCTGTAACAGTATATTCTTTATGAAAACCGCTCTGGATCCATTGAGAGATGGCATCCATCAACTGGTGTCTTTCTGGTTTTGGCAAAGGCAATAACCTCGGAGTGATCAATAGTTTTGCATTCTGCTCTTTGCTGTAGGTACGTTGTGCAATCAGGTCTCCTTCACTTCTATCGCTTACCTGTTTGATATTTTTGCGTACCAACCCGGTAGCCGCTTCCTTTTCAATGCTCCGGGGTTTATTTTTTATCAGTGTATACCTGTAGTGGTCCAATAAGTGCCATACCAGGTGATGACGTTCTTCTTTTGATCTTCCTGCCAGACAAGCCGCTATTTCCACAGAAACCAGCAATCTTGCCACCTCGTACAACACAGGCGCCTGGATGGCTTCATCAAAATCGTTCAGGTCAAAATACACCAGGCGATTGCCTCCCCGGTAACTACCGAAATTTTCAATATGCAGATCACCGCACAGCCATGAATGTGGTGAAGCCGGCAACGGATAATTTTTCAAAAGGTCTTCATAAAACAAATGACAGGTACCGCGAAAAAAGCGGAAGGCATCTTCGGCCATTGCCTTATACTTCAGTGGTAATACATAGGGAACCCGGTTGGCATTAAATTCTTTAACTCTTTGTAGCAGGGAAGCATCCATATTTTATGTTGCGTGTTATTGGCAGATCCGGAATCTTCAGTAACCCGGATTGTACCATACAGTATTGGCTAGCCGGAGCAAACCTCCTGATAATTAATGATACACACAAAAAACAATGAGGCATTAACTAAAACTTTCCATGGGAACGGTTGCAATTATCCCAAACTGCTGAGAGATAACAGTAACAATTGTTATATAGCACACCATAGAATTGCAGACAAACAAAAACAACCGGCAAGCCGTATTGAAAATACGAGTGGTTCAAAACATTACGGGAGGTACGCGCCCCTGGTCCCAAACCAGGGGCGCGCAGATAGCCTGTATAGCTTCTGAAACCGGCATTTTAGCCTTTAGAACATGAAAAATAGTGCCTTAGCAATAAAAATTTCAGTAAAACAATACAGCAATATTGGTAGATCTAAAGGAATACCCTACATTTGCAGCCCGGTAATCAAAAAGTTGTGTTGTACACAGTCTTGTTCGGGAAGTAGCGCAGGCCGGTAGCGCACCTGGTTTGGGACCAGGGGGTCGCAGGTTCGAATCCTGTCTTCCCGACCGATATAAAACCCGTAGCACCAGCTGCGGGTTTTTGTTTTTGGGAAACCAGGTATTTCTGATGATGCTTGTTTGCGTACCAATCATTACTATTTAAACTATTCTTTATGACTGAGGAGCAACATATTTTTAAAAAAATTGAGCAGATAGGCGATCGCGTATTGCGGTTAGCTGCGGTAGAACTTTGCAATGAAATTATAGAGAACAGGTATAAGTCTGCTGAGGTCATTGATTATCTCGGAAGCACTAAAGTATTCGCACTTATTGCCAGGTTCAAGAAACTGGAGCCGCATAAAAATGACCCCGGAGATAAAGGCGTTTCAAAACGTTTGGCAAGCGCCTATGAGCATTCAATAGGCAAACTTTACTATGAGGATAAAGTAAAGGCTTTAGCTACTGCAAAAGAAGACCTGGCAAATTTTTACGAAAACCAGGATAAATACTTTATAAAAAAGAACGCATAGATCAGTTTTGCTTTGAATGCAGACCTGGTACAGTTGATCATTTTTTTGAGAAAAGCAGTCTTCAAAAAAAGACTGCTTTTTTATTGAAAATGTTGCGGTTGTGACATTAAACTCACAACGCTTTTTCTGCATCTGTATACACTTTAATAAACATCCCCTGATCTCCCGTTTTATCAAATTCCATTAAAGTGTCGCCCTTTACTTTATAATCGAAGCGGAATTTATCAGTGGAAATCCAGATTGTTACACTATCCCGATACCCTATGGTACCTTTTGATCTGTAATACCAATAGCGGTCGGTGGTTATTGTATCAATATCAACCTTCCTGTCGGTTAACTGATAATATAAAACATTGGCTGTATCCTTAATTTCAATTAATGTAAAACCGTTCTTATTGTGCCGGACCCAGGTACCATGCAAACCTGTGTAGTTTGCAGCATTGTTGGTTTGAGAAACAATCTTATTATCTGCTTTGATCTCTGAGGCTTGATTGTTACAGGCTGCAAAAAACACAATCAGGTAAAAAATTATTAAAACTTTAGTCATGTTTTATATGTGATGCAATATTAGAATGTTTCCATAAAATGGCATATAGCGGTATGTCTTTATGCTGATTGAGGGATCATTACTGTTGCGCAGGCGGCGCAGGTAGTTTTGGAGAATCTTTTGATAAGGTTCCCTGCCAGCCTGTATACATCCATGTGCCATTCTTTTTAACAAAAATTGTAGTATACAAGAACTCTGCAACCATTGTACCATTCACATAGGCTTGTGCCCGTCCGTTGGTAATCCCCACATTTCCATAAACCCTTATCTTCCTATCCAGTATTTTGACTGTACTCATCTCAATCATTTTTAAACGCAACGTATCTGCCAGACTTTGTTGTTTGTCTGCTGAAACACCATCGGCATTGATGGTAAAAAAATCATCCGCTACATCGCTTTTATAATAGTCCTTTGCATGTGAGTAATTCATATTCTGAAACATTTTAGTTTCTGCCTGCTCAATTTCTTTTACAACAGAAACAGGCGCTTTTTGAGCAAAGAGGCTTAAAGTACATGCCGAAAATAATACCAGGCAAAAGAGTTTAGAGCGTTTCATAATTGATGAGTTTAGTAAAGATGTTTAGGTAATAGTTCATATATATGGATCAAAACGTTTGAATAGTGCTTGTTTGAAGCAATTCATGGAACGTTAATATGCCATTACATGATTCGCCAAAAGATCAGGTACAACAAATAAAGCAAGAACAGGAAAATAGTCAGCCTGAATAAGAATGGGATAAGCGTTTCAAAGAAAAAAACAGCACCTTTAATAAATCTAGCCTTTCTGAAATTTATCTTCCGTTCCATGTAGGAAGGAAGACAGGGTTCAACCAATTCCCTCCTGTCATTTGCAATACAAAAGTCCACAACAAAATATAAATGTCTTACCGGAATTTCCATAGAAATGTGATTTTTAGCAAGACAATCGAAAAGCTGTTCTCTTAATGTAAAGTCCTTTCTGTCTGCTTTAAATTCTGTCATTTTTTGCATTTCGAAATCAAACGCTTTTTTCGCTTCTGATTGTTCATGTATCTTTCCATGCCCTCCCCATTTTTCCATGGTTTCATGAGCGGCAGTGTATTCCGGTATGAATAAAACTGTGAAGAAATTGAGATATAAAACTCATCGTTTTATTATTATGACTATGCCAGGTTATGCCTGCTAAGTGCATATAATGCAAGCTATTGGAGTTTCAATATATAACCGTACCGTTTTTTCACCCTTTCTGCCGGCCTGAATATATATTATTGAAATTTATGGTACATATAAACCTTAAATGCTCCCTGTCACTACAAGCCTCGCCCCTCAAAACGCCAGTAACGGAATACATCAGTCAACCCGGGCAAGATGTGTGCGGGCCGGTAACATATGCATAAGGAACATCTTACGATAAACGAAAGAATTGTACTTATAGAACCCGTATGTTAAATATGCTATTACAGCCTCATTGCTGCAAGCCTTGATTAAACCTCTCAGAATCCCGAACTTTATTATTGAGAAAAGTGTAATATATAAAGGAGATCAGATCTGCCAAAAGCGTTGTACTTAGCTCATCATATCCGGGAGTCAACAACCGAAAACAAGAAAACACCACTATGTCAATATCAAAGGAAGCTGAATTAACAGGAATGCAAAAAGCAAGTGAAGCTGTTGCCTATACACTGAAAGAAATGATCAGTTATGCTCAACCAGGTATGAGCACAAAAACACTTGATGAATATGGTGCTAAGATCCTGTCGGGTTTTGGAGCAAACTCAGCCCCTTATTTAACATACGGGTTTCCTGGATGTACCTGCATCAGTGTTGACAATGAATTTTGTCATGGCATTCCATCAGACAGCCGGATCTTAAAAGAGGGCGATCTGATCAATATTGATGTTTCTGCCGAACTGAATGGCTTCTGGGCTGACAACGGCGGGTCATTCGTAATTGGAAACGACGTTCACCAACATCAGAATCTGGTCAACGCATCCAAAGAAATATTACGCAAAGCCATCAATAGCATACAAGGAGGCGTTAAAATAGCCGACATCGGACACCTGATGGAAACCGAAGCTAAAAAGAGAGGCTTCATGGTCATTAAGAATCTTGGAGGACACGGCATAGGAAGAAGCTTACACGAACAACCCAGCGATCTGCTAAACTATAAAGACCGCTCTGATTCAAGACGTTTTAAAAAGAACTCGGTAGTGGCCATTGAAACATTTATCTCAACATCGTCTACTTATGCAACCGAACTTAATGATGGGTGGACCTTGGTTGGGAACAAAGGTGGCTACATGGCTCAACACGAGCATACCATAGTAGTAACTGATGGAAAACCATTGATCTTAACAGAAATGAATGGAATATTGAATTAAGGAATATTTACAGCCATCCTATTTAATTGATGATCAACCTGTCATCAAAGTGACCGGCAATACTGTTGAAGTCAATCTCTGAAGGACGCTGAATGCTGTTTCTCCCCCTGCTTACTTTTAGCTTAAACCTGATTTTCACCGGCATCGTTCATATTCCCTCACCTGCCGATTTGTTAACATACAAATAATAATCCCATATCTCCCATTTCTTGAATTTTACAGCCGAATTGCACCTCCTAAAGAGCTAAGTATTGACCCAGGTAACTGAAATAAAAAAAGCCGACCAGGTAACCTTTCAGGTATTGTACGACCAGTATCATACTAAGCTGTTTCATTATTTTCTGAAACGTACCCGGGCACAAGAGATCGCAAAAGATCTTACCCAACAATCTTTTATCAAACTCTGGCTTTCCAGGCACACCTTGTCCGAAGCTCATACCCTGGATACGCAATTCTTTACTATTGCCAACTCAGTTTTTATAGATCACCTGCGCAAACAGGCCGTTGAACGCAAACACCAGCAACACCTGAAAGACGATCTCGACGAACAATCTTCACTGATCTATCACTCTCATACCGACTACGAATCTGCTGATTATATTGACGCAGTTTCGGAAGATCTTCCACCCGTTCGCAAAAACGTATTCATGCTAAAGGTGGTCAAAGGCTATTCCAACAAGGAAATAGCAGAACAACTATCTGTTTCCATCAAAACAGTTGAAGATCACTATTCAAAGGCCTTAAAGCATGTACGCTCACTGGTAACAGGCATACTTTTCCTGTTCAGCGTCCTCTTCCCGTATTAACTTAATATTACCAGCAGGGGTAAACCTTTCCGCTGTTCGTATTCCTTATTGCACACACATGAAGATCACGCATACGCTTATACAAAAGTTTTTAGAAAACCAGTGTACTGCTGCCGAAGCGGAAGCTATGGCCCGGTACCTGAAGAAGCATCCGGAATTGATGACTATATACCTGAGGTCTTCATGGGATGCAGCCGATAAAGAAAACAGTGTGCCGGCAGGTTATGCAGAAGAAATGCGTGAAGCGATCAATACACAGATTGAAAAACATGCACGTGTCATTCGGTTTCGCTGGCTGGCCGCTGCCGCCTCGTTGCTGATCGCAGCCACTACGGTATGGCTATTTACCCCGGGTGCAAAAAATACTGCACAGATATTGGCAAAGGCTGAAGGAGATTCTGCAGCAGCTACCGGATGGAAGATGCAGACCAATGCTTCAGCAAAAGTTCATATTATAAAGTTGCAGGATGGATCTGTAGTGAAACTTGCTCCGAAGGCTGTAATAAAATACCAGGAACCTTTCGGACAGCAGGGCCAACGCAATATCTATATGGAAGGCGAGGCTGATTTTGATGTGGCTCATAACAAAGCGAAACCTTTTACCGTACATTCAAAGCTGTTTTCAACCACTGCATTGGGCACTTCTTTCAGAGTGTCGGAAACAGCCACGTCGTGCAACATAAAATTATTTCACGGGAAGGTGCTGATAAAATCCCAGAAGGGTTCACTGAAAGGCTGGAAGCAGGATATCATCCTGTTGCCCGGCAATGAAATGGTGTATGGCCTTGAAAAAGGCATTGTTGCCGTCAATCAGTTCAACGCTTTACCCAAACAGCATTCGCTGCCACGTAATAACGAAAATTCCACTAAAGACGAAGGCACCCTGGTATTTGATAATACCCCTTTGCCGGAGGTCATGAAGATATTAACCACTAAATACCAGTCTCCGATATTCTATGACGAAGAGCAGTTGAAAGGAAAATATTTTTCTGGCGAAGTGCTCAAAGGAGATTCCTTATCCGTATTGCTGAATGTAATTGCAAACATGAGCGGTTTGCACATTACTAAAAAGGATGATGGTTATATAATCACACAATCTAAGTAAACATACAGGAAACGTATTCAGGATCAGCATGCTGTCCAAAAGGGCGGCCCGGCCATTCCATGCGTACACGTCAAACAACTAAACTTTATGAGACCAACAATGAAAAGAAGGCGAAGTGGCATACACTGCTTGTGGGCTTTGTGCCTTTTACTGTTCAATGTAGCAACATTTGCACAGCAAACGGTAGCAGTTAGCGGAACTGTTCTTACTGACAAAGGCGAAGTGCTGCAGGCGGTTACTGTTTTAGCAACACGCAGATCTGACACACGCCACACTGTTTCGGCCTTTACAAACGAAAAAGGTGTTTTTACCTTTTCGCAACTGAGAATAGGTGAAGTATATGACCTCACTTTCTCTTCAGTAGGATATGAAACCCAATCGCTTAAAGGGTTTACCGTTAAACAGGCCGGTGAATCCAATTCCCTGCTGATACGTTTAAAAAGTAAAATGGATGACCTGAATGAAGTGGTTGTAACGGCATTAGGCATCCGAAAATCTGAACGATCTCTTGGTTATGCACTTACAAAAGTAGATAGCAATCAGCTTACCAATGCGGTAGGTTTGAACTGGACAGATGCACTCTCAGGTAAGGTAGCCGGTTTGAGTCTTATCCGTTCCGGTTCCGGGCCTGCGGCTTCCAGCAAGATCATTCTCCGGGGCGAAAACAATCTTACCGGCGATAATGAAGCGCTTATAATAGTAGATGGCGTAGTGATCAACAATAGCAGCGGTAAACGTTCTGCCAACAGCAGCGACCAGGTATATGCCACCAACTCCGATAACCTGCCGGCAGATTATGGCAGCTCTCTGAATGATATCAACCCACAGGATATTGAAAGTGTATCTGTACTGAAAGGGCCTGCCGCTGCTGCATTGTACGGTCAGAGGGCAGCAAACGGAGCATTTATTATCACTACCAAATCTGCCAACCAGAAAAAGAAAGGGCATTTTAATGTTCGTTATACAGCCAACGGAAGTCTTGAGCAGGTAAACAGGTACCCCGACCTGCAATATGAATATGGTCAGGGTTTGGCAGGAGCGCTGTATTACTCTTACGGTACCACCGAAGATGGCGCCAGCACCAGCGGTACCAGTTCTGCTTATGGACCCAAGTTCGATGGACAAATGTTCTACCAGTACGATCCTGTACGCCAGACAGTAGGTTTAAAACGCACTCCCTGGAAAGCTTATAACAATATCAACGATTTCTGGGATATGGGCAAAGACCTCAGAAACAACCTCAGCATAGACGGTAAACTGGGTAACACCGGCATCCGTATTTCCCTTGGTACAGAAAACGACAAATGGATTGTACCCAACACTGGTTTCGTGCGTAAAAGCATAGGTCTCTCCACAAATACTGAGATCAACAAAAAACTTAAGATTTCTACCAAGGTAAATTATGGTTTCAGAACCAGTGATAACCTCCCCGCAGCAGGATATGGAAACCAGTCCTTAATGTACTGGTACATTTTCTGGCAGCCCAGTGCAGATTATAACTGGCTCAGAAATTACTGGGGCGGCGGCCCTGGCAGCGTTTACGACAGTCTTTACAAATTCATCCGTTACCCGTTCTCTTCTTACCCTGAAAATCCATTTGCGATCGTAAATGAGTTTTTGAACAAAACAAGAAGAAACAACGTAACCGGAAACATAACGTTGAACTACCAGGTTACCAAAGACCTCAATGTTATGCTGCGTGGAAATCTTGACTGGATGAACGACAAACGCGAGCAGGACAGACCATTCGATGCAGGTACGCGTTTGCCCAGGGGGTCTGTAAGAAGACAAAACATCTACGCACAGGAAAAAAGCTATGACTTCCTGGCCAGGTATTTCAAAAATATAAACAAAGACATCAGGCTTGGTGTAAGCCTGGGTGGCAGCCAGTTGTGGAATAAGTATGATAAAACTGATGTAAGAAATGACGGCTTACACCTGCCTGGAATATATACCATGGAAAATAGCGAGTACGGACTCGTGTACTATCCCGATACCAGCCGTTACCAGATAAACAGTATGTACGGCATTATAAACCTGAGCTACAAAAACTATTTGTTTGCAGAGATCACCGGCCGCCAGGACTGGAACAGCGTACTGGCTACTCCCAAAAGAACAGATAATGTAGGCTTTTTCTATCCTTCCATTAACGCCGGTTTCGTTCTGTCTGATGTAGCAAAACTTCCTTCTGTTATTAACTATGCAAAGTTGAGAGCATCGTTTGCACAGGTAGGCAGCGGCGGTACTACCCCGTACAGAACAGCATACACTTACTCGCTGGCAAACGGTGGCATTTACCCGGACAGCGCTCTTGTAAGCCCTGCAACCCTGCCCAACGTGAATTTAAAACCATTGCTTACTTCCACATTCGAGCTGGGTACAGAGATGCAGTTCTTCAACAGCAGGTTAAGCCTGGATGTGACTGTGTATTTTGGAAATACCAGGAACCAGATCTTCACAAGAACAGTAGATGCCTCATCCGGTTACGGTTCCTCCATCATCAATGCAGGAAGAGTAAGGAACAATGGGATAGAAATAGGTCTTAATGCCAAACCGATTATAAACGCAAAAGGTCTTAACTGGAGCATTTTTGGAACTTTTTCTTACAACCAGAACAAGATCATGTCTATGCCGGACAGTTCAGTATTGCTGAGAGCCGGCCAGATAGCCAGCGGCCAGATAGTGGCCTCTGTAGGTGGCAGCCTCGGCGATCTGTATGGCCTGGGGTACCAGCGCAGCCCCGATGGACAAGTGATATTTGATCCTGTTACCGGTTTTCCCAAGATCACAGACAATATCATTTACCTCGGCAATACCACACCCAAATACAAATTCAGTCTTGGCAATACTTTCCGGTACAGGAATTTCAGTTTAAACCTGCTGTTCGATGCACAGGTGGGAGCGGTAGCGTATTCTCTTACCCATTACAAACTGGTAGAACAAGGTAAACTTAAATCAACACTACCGGGCAGGTACAATGGTATTATTGGTAAAGGCGTGGTACAAAATGCTGATGGTTCTTATCGCAAAAATGATGTTGTGGCTACCGATATCGACCAGTATTATCAATATAGCATGGGAAGCTACAATGCAGAAGGAAGCACCTTTAGCACCGACTTTTTAAAATTCCGCGAAGCCTCTTTAAGCTATACGTTCAGGCCAAAATTTCTTAAAAAGCTTGGTCTTACCTCAGCAATGATTGGCATTTACGGACGTGACCTGTTCATCTGGACCCCCTGGCCAATATTTGATCCTGAGTTTGGTACACTGGCAGGCTCAGACATCGTAAGAGGTTTTGAAGTAGGACAGTTTCCTTCTACACGTACTATGGGTTTCAATTTATCAATCGGGTTTTAATTCATTGCGGAAAAATCTGATTAATAATAATAACAGTAAAAAATATACGGATGAGAAAGAATTTAATAATAGCATGTATGGGTTTGATGGCATTGCCGGCACTCCATTCATGCAAAAAGGGGTTTGACAAACTGAACGTAGATCCCATTAATATTATCAGCACTTCTTCAAACAAGCTGCTGGCTCCGGCACTGGTAAACTCTATCTGGCCGGGCATGAACAGGAACAGAAGCTTTAACAATGAACTGATGCAGGTTACTGTATCACAAAGCGACGGCGATAATACCGTGTTCAGATATGCTTTCAGGTCCAGTATGTCAGACTATTTATGGAATGCATGGTTCGTACAACTGACCAACTTTAAACAGGTAGACAGCCTGTCGCGTACAGAAAAAACTTCCAATATCTCTTACCAGGCCATTGGAAAGATCTGTAAAGTATGGCTGTTCTCCAATCTTACAGATATCTATGGTGACATTCCTTATTCCCATGCACTGGAAGGTGATCAGGAAAATGTTATACCGGTCTTCGACCGACAGAAAGATATTTACCTGGATATGTTCAGCCAGTTGGAAACAGCCAATACCCTGCTTGCTTCAAATGCTCCCGCTATCGTGGCATCCAGTGATCCCATGTACAAAGGTGACCTGGCAAAATGGAGAAAGTTTGCCAATTCATTATACCTGCGTCTGCTGTTGCGCATATCAGGTAAAGCAGAGGTACAGCAACAATGTATTGCAAAAATTAAGCAGATAGCAGAAAACCCTTCCCTATACCCCATCTTCCAAAGCAATGCAGATTGTGCCAGGATACTCTGGAGCGGCGGCACCAGCACTACCGATCCTTATACATCACCTTTTGTAAATGGTATTCGTGCGCAGGATTTTCGCGGCCCGGCTATCTGCAGTTTCTTTCTGGATAACCTGGTTGCCTGGTCCGACCCCCGTTATGTTTCCAATGCTACGTATGGCTCAGGCAGTATTGGCCGCCTGGGTATTTCGCAAGCCAGCGGCGGCGGATGGTTTGGTGTAAAAAGCGGGTATATACCTGGTACAGGAGATACCAAAGGCTGTTATTTCCAAAGCTACGATAATGCCACTACAGGTGGTACCTGGTCGCTTCAGCAAAATACGTTAACCGGTATTATTATGCAGTACGCCGAAGTACAGTTTATACTGGCAGAAGCTGCTGCAAAAGGATGGATCAATGGTGATACCAAAACATTCTTTTACCAGGGCATAGCATCTGCCATCAATTATTGGGTGCCTAATTTTTCTGAAAGCATTACCGCAGCCAGCTTCACCGCGCATGTTACAAACCTTGATGCCGCCGGCGTACTCTGGAAAGAAAGTCTTCCATTAGAATCAAAAATGGAAATGATCCACTTACAGAAATACTATGCACTGTTTATGACAGATCTGCAGCAGTGGTTTGAATACAGGCGTACCGGTCATCCCGTTTTGCCCAAAGGACCAGGATTACAAAACGGTGGTGTAATGCCTGCACGCCTGGTGTATCCTGTGTATGTACAAGCCGCCAACCCCACAAATTATAAAGCTGCTGTAGCTGCACAGGGTCCCGATGAAATATCAACCAAAGTATGGTGGCAGAAACCTTAAGCATATCAGTACTGAAAAAATTATAAAGATGAAATATTTAGTAAATCTCTTTTTAATCATAAACATTGGTGTGGCTGCAGGCAGTTGCACAGCCAAGAAAAACTATTTTGGCGGAGAACCGAACGATATCGTTTCTATCCTGGATGTACGTCCTCTTTATAAAGGAAAGGATATAACTATTACCAAAGAAGCTATATACGGAGCTTCCAGACTGGCGGTGGTAGTAATATCAGAGCACAAAGAAAAAAATCTTCCGGAAGGTTTGCTGGTAGTGCAGGATAGCCGCCGCCTTAGCACACTGAGAGGTATTTCCATAGACATTGGTGCTGCCGCTGCCAACTATCATCCCGGAGACTCGTTACTGATAAATATTTCCGGCAGTACATTAACACGTAAAAATGGCAATCTGACCATTACAGGCATTACAGAATCTAAAATTACTGCTGCGGGTAAAGGCGTGGTTGCTATCAATGCAATTACCGCAACACAGATGGCGGCTAATCCCGACGCGTATGAAAGTACACTTTGCCTTATTAACAGAGCCAGCTTCAATCCTGCCCCGCAATCAGGAGAGGTGATCAGTGGCTCCCAGGTGATCAATGATGGTTTTGGAAATGTTACCCTTTATACTGATCCCGGTGTAAGCTATGCCAATAATACTCCGTATGGACTGGCTGCATATGTAGGAATTCCTTTTGGCAGACCTGACGGGTCTGTACAGTTCAGAACAAGAAATGCAGATGATATCGTGAACATGGGCTCTTCTGCACAGGAGCTGCTGATATCCGGTTTCCAGAGCGACCCTAAAGGCGGAGACGGCGGTTATGAATACGTACAAATGATCGCCACTAAAGACATTAACTTTACGGCTACTCCCTACAGCATTGTATTCTGTAACAATGCAGGTACTGCCAGCTCTGCCAATCCGCTTGATGCAGGATGGGCTACAGGCGGACAGCGTACTATCAAATGGGATATTACATCGGGCAGTGTACAAAAAGGAAAGTTCTTCTATTTTGGCTTCCAGGGTAAAAAGATCAATGGTTCCGCAGGTACTTATTCATTCCCTCCCGAAACTAACTGGTATCAGAAAACATTCCTTACCAGCGGTACCAATGCTATAACCGGCAGTACACTTCCCAATCTTGGTGATGGCGGACTGGCTCACCCAAGCGAGTTTAGTACCAGCGGTCCCTGGGCCAACAGCGGAAATGCGTGTGGCGTAGCAATATTCAAAGGAACTACTGTTACCGAAACATCTGTACCTGAAGATGTGCTGTTTGTGGCTACCGGCGGCGCCAACACTATTTATGACGCTACCAAAATACCCGTACTGGGCTACAGGATCTGTAACAACGATTGGTACTCTATGTACTCTGTAAGCATAGATCCCGTTACCTATAAACCTGTGATCGTTCCCTATCTTCATTATCGCTCTGCTGTCAATACTGCCAATATGCCTTACCCGGTAAATGAAAAATATCCAACAGCAGCTACCGATGCCGGTTTGTACAATATGATGGGTGGTGTATATAATATCAAGCTCGGCAGATGGACAACTGCACGTAAACAGGTGGTAGTGGAACTGGTTCAGACCACCGCAACCATTGATACATTAGAAAAACATGCAGCGGTTACAAAACTGGTTGAATAATACGCTTACAGATCAGTAGTATACCAAATAGATAAAAAAAGGAACACAAATTTGTGTTCCTTTTTGCTTTTATGATCTTTTGCAGGTTTTACCAGAAATGAACGCAGAACCGGTAAACACAGCTGACTATTTCAATGATTCGTTTTTGTCAGTTCCAGATAACATTCATTGCGATCAGAAAACGTGGTAGTCACTATGATGCTCATGAGAGAATTTCTCACATTGGAGGCTTCAATATCGATGGAACCCGATGGATATTGACAGAAGATGATGCTATTAAATCAATTGAAGATGGTAGATATGAGCTTTACGTCAGCGTTAACGGTAAAAGCGTGGATGTTGTTGTTGCAAAACACGGAGAACGAAAATATCTCAAAACACAATCTGATGGATATAGTCCCAATAATCTATTGAATCTTTCAGAATGTCCATAGACCTAAATGTTCTTAATAAACCTACGTCTTATAGGGCATGACATTTATGGTCAATACTTTATCGATATAAACCCAATATAGCTCTATAGCTATGTTGGGTTTAACATATATCAGGAACTATGCTATAGACAGCTATTTTGCATTGAACATTCTTTGGCTAACGGAGAGATTAGCGGTAGTTTTTATTTTTGTCAATTTCACTTTTAATTCTACCCCGTATATCAATTTTTGCACCCGAGAAGGAGAAGATAGTAGTTCCAAACTCCCTTGCAAATCCATTTGTTATAGAGTCTGCTATTGTTGAATTTTGAAAAAAAGGCGATGTTTCCTGAAGCTCTCCATTTGCATTTCCCCGATTTTTAACCCTGATAAGATTGTCATATTTTTTTGACAGGTCAAACCAATTTATATAGTCTGCACTGAATGAGACTGCTCTTATCTTCTGTTTTGTATAATAATTTATAGCCCCGGCTTGTCCATAGTTATCGCAAAGAACAAGGGTGTTTTGATTATTGGGTAGTTCTGCATATGCCTTATCCACCTTTTCGGCTAACTCTTTCCAGCCAAGCATATCTGCAAAATCCTGTGGTATCTGATGGTTTTTCCCATCTTCCCAGCGCAGCAATCCAAATTTCTCATAATTGCCGGCGTGCTGAATAATATACTCCGGGCTTTTATTCGGAAAAGCAACATTCAAAATAGGAATGAACAGGAGTAAAGGAATTGCAACAAAAACAGGTTGTAAATATTTTTTCCACCCGTTTTTTAATACTTGTTCAAGATAAACGGAACCGAAAGCTATATAAATCGGGTAAATCCCAATGGCGTAATAATCTTTCGCTTTGAAGTACATAAAAGCAGCCAAAGTGAAAACCATTGTCCAGAAGAAAAAACGATAAGGCCTGAAAGGTGCATAAAAAAGTAAAGCATATAAAGACGCTATAAGCACCAACAGGGAACCAATGAAAAAAAGGATCTGTCCCCTGATAAAATCCATTTTATTTACATTTACCAATTGTGTTTCCGCCAATTCCTTTAAATGATGGAATACCGGAAACCCATTATTGTATTGCCATAAGAGATTAGGCAGAACAATTAAGAGACCTACCAATACTGCAAAATAAAGTCGTGGATTTGCAAAAATCTTTCTTTGCGTTGTTAACAGTAAAGCGGGGATCAGCCCTATCAATTGAAATACGATATTGTATTTATTCAAAAAGCCAATCGCAAATACAACCGCACCCATAAACAGCCATTTCGAATTTTCTGTTTTGCTATATTTCAGCAGGAAGAAATACAATGCTGTCCAGCTTAAAACGTCAAAAGAATTAGGTTGATACAGTGTATTAAGTCTTAAAAGTACAGAAAGCAATACGCAGGTGGCGCCTGATACCAGGGCAAACAGATCACCGTTCAATTCTTCAATGGCTTTCCAAACCAGGTAAATTGTTAAAGCCCCATATACTGCCGGGAAAAATTTGATCCAGAATACAGAATTGCCAAGTAGTTGGATAATATATGAGTTCCAGGAGGTAAAAGGCGGAACAGACAGATAACCCCAGGCCAGGTGATTAGCCTGGTCAAGATGCAAATATTCATCCCGTTGCAGATCATACTCACTACTTAAAAGAAAATATTGCAATAAGAACTTTACCGCAATGAAGCTTATTAAAATTATTGTCTTTTTGGTCATGGTGTGACGTCTGTTAAAAATTTCCGTTAATGTTCCTACGATGAAATATTTTACAACGGCAATACCCAAAGGAATTTATTAGCCACCCACCACTATGGCCAACAGCATGTTACATAAAGCTAATTGCTGCTGCTAAAACTATATATATCCCCTTTATTACTGGTACAGGGAATGTAAAAACGTTTCGGTAAGCCGTTACTAAGATCTATTACCCTTGCTTTTCTCAAATTGCAATCTGCCGATTTTTTGAGATAAAGTAACTTATTATCAAGTAAGGTATCAGGTAAATTTTCTGGCATACCAACATAATATCCACCTACAAATTTGTTTTTCATGTCATAGATTTTAATATTACTGGTGCCATGACACATATCTCCGCTGGTACTAAAAACAAAAAAAGAGGTCAGGATCTTATACTGCCTGCCTTTATTGGTCCGGGCTATACCCAGGTATTTAATCCTGGTCTTATTACAACCACTCTTTTTTGTCAAATCAAATATAAATTCTTTTCCAACAGTACTTCTCAAAGCTCGTTGCTCTGATTTCTGGAGTGCGATATATTCCAGGGAAGCTTTATCAATAAAGTCAAAAGCGCTTAGGACCACTAAGCTGATAACCAACGATAAAATTTTAAGGATGCTGTTCATATACTAACTATTGCAACTTACGACCAGGAATTTGTGCAGGTCTGGAATTAGTATCTCCTTCTATCACAATCTCTGCCTATTGAAAATAGGCGATTGAAGTTATTAGGTAAAGTTAAATCTTGAAAATTGAGCCGAAACCGGGGAAAGAATTTACTATTCACTCGCCTATATTGCCAACGCACTGTAAGTTGCCTTTGCATATTATCAATCTGTTGTAGATGCTGCAATACCGATGTACCAGTCTTTTACAGGATTATAAACTGTCCCAAAAAAGCTTCCCCACCATTCCTTGCCGACGTCAAAATAATTGGAGCAATCTGTTGGCCATGAATAAATCTTTAAATAATCTATGCTGTCAAAGAAAAACTGATTAAAGTCCAAAAAGTATTTTCCTATATCATAGTTTGTCATACTCTTTTTCCCAAATGAGTGGGGTGGTTTCAAAAAAGCGTCTGTATAACCTTGTGTTGCAAAGTCTATATAGTTTTTGTTAACTACAACGATATTTTCAGGACTTTCAATATCATCATAGTGGTAATAGTCACTGAAGACAAGGATATTTTGAAATGGTTTTCCAGTCGCACCTAATAGTATGGGACGCTGTTCTCTGAAGTTAAAATACGGGCCAAAAAACTGTTCTGCTGTTAATTGCACACCTGTTTCAGCAGGAATAAGATTGAAGTTAACCTTAAAATAAGCGTACCTGTCTTTACCTGATGATTTTGCTATCTCATTAAAGTAATCATCATTGTCTTTCGACAATAACTCAAGTGTACGTTGAGCAACCATATGATGGGCTTCCAGGTCAGATTTTGCACTATCAATTTTAAAAATTTTAAAACTAAGCACACCGCCTAAGTTATTAAACTCAATGAGACGATCAGTTATTTCTTGTATTAATATTTGTTCTGCTGAAATCATCGGTTAAGGTACTAAAAACTGGCAGCTTATAGTCAGAGCTTTACAGGTCGGGAATTAACACTCCGTCTGCTATAATCGTTGCTGACTGAAAATATATTGTTGAAGTTATGAACAAAAACTAACGTTTTTTCACTGTGTCGGGTGAATTTCGGAATACAAAACTTTAATTATTGCCAAAGCTAAAAATTATTTAAGAGCTCCAGATTTACACATCAGCCTAGCTTTTTCTTTTGGAAAATACCCTTTGCTTATGAGATCTTCAATTGTCATTGGTATCGTGTCTTAAAATAATATATAACGTTTTGAATATTGCCGCGAGTTATTTAATAAGGTTTTATATCAATAATAACACTCTATACAATTCTACAAAAAAATAAATTTTAGAATTACTATTTTATAGTCTGGAAACCACCGGTCAAGTACTTCTGGGTCACGAATAACGATGTTTGAGCCAAGCATATAGTATGTCATTGTCGATCTTAGTTACGCCTAATTCTCAAATATACACATCACATCAACTTTTGCAACCCTCTTCATTTACACTAGCTTCTTAATAAATGAATATCAACGCATTACAAATCCATCAATAAACAAAGACAACTATATATCTACGCAACTAACTATGTAGAACATACGCAAAACCTATATACCCACAATGAAACAATCCGGATATATACCACCCATCAAGAACCGGAAAAGCTATTGATTCAACGTTTAGTTTCTTACTTATTAAATGTCATTACCACCGGGATAGCTCCTGTTGATAGCAATCATCTTTAATAAATCCAGACTCCATTAAAGTCTCCGGTATTATTATAAAGTGAGCATACAATAATTCCCCGGGAAATTTCTCCCAGTTATCTCTGAAATATATGTGGCTGGTCAGTGCAAAGTTTATCTATCCTCCCCGGCCATCCCCTTGAGCAGGCGGCGGACCTCGATGTGCAGCCGGCTATGGAGAACGGTATCCATTGAAATAAAACTTTGTAATTTTAGCCATGCACTACTGGCGCCCGGGTATGTTATTGTTTTTTCTCCTGCTTCTATGGGCTTTTGCCTGGTGCCAGCCTGCAACACCCGCTGCCACATCACAGAAATACATTTTTCGCCACCTTGATAACAATGACGGGCTGTTAAGTAATGAGGTGCATACACTGGCGCAGGACAAATGGGGTTATGTATGGATCGGTACAGGAAAAGGGCTGCAACGTTATGACGGGCTGCGCCTGCTTAACTTTCCTGATACCACTGCCAATAATGAACAGGGACCAGCTATCAGAAATTTTTTCTGTGATACCGCCGGCCAGCAGATCTTATACAACTTATCGCCCAACAGTACCCGCCAATGGCTGTTTTTGAACAAACAGCCGGCTGAATTAACCGCTATACAGGCATTCGATACCACCAGGGCGCGCACCTATCAGGATGGATCCCTGCACTGGAAAGTACAGGATTATATGCTGTTGAACAGCAACAGCGGAAGCTCACTGCAACAGGGCCTGTGCCTGGTGAAACATCCCGGTAATCCGGAACCTTCGTTTGCCTTTTTTATATACAACAGGCAGTTACAGCAGTTATGGGTCATGAATTACAGAGATACAGTACTGCTGTTTGACGAACAACATCGATCCAGGATACGTCCGGGAAATAACGCACTGCTGCAATTGGCTACCGGTAATACGTCATTCATCCGGCAATTGTTCCTGGACAGCCACGGCAATATCTGGCTGCTGGCCTGGTCTGAGCTGCTGTATCGTTATCACACTGCCACCAACACCTTGCGACGCTATTCGCTCACAGATATGCAAAAGCGCGCCGGTATACATCATTTACCCCCTACCTGGGTCAGCGGTCTGCTGGAAGATAATCATGGACATATCTGGATCAGTACAGCAGGTGCAGGGCTGCTGTCGTACGATGCGCAACGGGATGATTTCGATCTGTTGTTGCAGGAGCCGGGAAATGACCTGTCGCTGCGTTATAACTATGAGCTTACTGCCATTTTCCAGGACCGTGAAGAAAATATCTGGGTAGCGTCCGACAAGGGCATCAATATTTTCAACCCTTACCGGCAATATTTCCAGTCACTGGGCAATCCTTTACCAGACAAAGGATTGCTGCCGGGCAATGAGATCATGGATATACAGGCACGGCCCGATGGACAATGGCTGGTAGCTACCTGGGGCAGCGGCATTTTTCTTTACGACCAGCATCTGAATATTAAACACCACCTGGCTTTCGGAAACTCCATGGATAAAAACCGGGTATGGTGTTTCCAGGATGATGATGCCGGTAATACCTGGGCGGGCAGCCAGCATGGTATCCTGCATCTGCTGGATAGTAAAGGTAACCTGTTGCAAACAAGTCAGTCCCCGGTCTTTGAAAGATCAACCATCCGCTGCATGCAAAAAGATCCGGCAGGCAACCTGCTGTTTGGCCTGCAGAATGGAAAGATCATTACCTGGGATCACCGCCAACAACGCTTTATTCCTTTTGCCACACCTCCTGTAGAATTTCCACTGTCGCCGGTGATGACCATACGGGTCATTGACTCTGCTGTATGGGCTGGCACAGTGAAAGGGTTGGCACGGTTTGATACACAGCAACACCGTTTTACAAAATTATACCAGCCGGCTTTTCCACGACCTGTTTCCTGTAACAGCCTGCTGTCCTGGAATGACAGCCTGTTATTGGCTGGTTTTGAAAATGAGGGACTATATTTCTTTAATTACCGGACAGGTGTTTTTAAAAAAATAAATTTCGATTATAACAGATCGTTATGGTCATGCAATGCGCTTACCAAAGATACATTGGGCAATATCTGGTTCACAACAGAATATGATGTTTGCCAATACAATACCGCAACCAAAGCCTTTAAAGCCTGGCACCCCGAAAAGGGATTGCTGGCTTCCTCCTTTTCCGAGCCGGGTAAGCTATTGCCTTTACCTTCGGGCAACTGGCTTACCTGGACGCATACAGAGCTGGTTCAATTTTCAGGAACAGATATACCCAACACCTTGCAGACAACCAAAACTCCTGTCATAACAGGCGTTTCGGTATTTGATGAACCGGTATTTATAGATTCACTGTTGTACCTGCACCTGCCATTGCAACTACCCTACAACCGCAATTTTATACGCATTGAATATTCAGCCATGCAGTTCTCCGGCGTAGCAGGTACGGCTTATTATTACCGGCTGAGTGAAGTGGATAAAGATTGGGTAGCAGCCGCCGAAAAAGGCTATGCTAATTATACCAACCTGGCACCAGGCAAATACCGGTTTGAAGTGCGTACCGCCGGATCACCTGGCATTGCTTCGTTTGATATAGTGATCATGGCACCCTTCTGGCAAACCCTGTGGTTCAGGATCGCCTGCGGAATATTACTAGCCGGCATTGTATGGGCAATTGTGTATGGACGTTTCCGGCAATTACGGTCTGAAGCAACACTGAAAGAACGGATGGCCAATATGGAAATGATGGCGCTGCGTGCACAGATGAACCCCCATTTTATTTTCAATTGCCTGAATGGCATCGATGCGCTGATCCTGAATGATGAGAAATACCAGGCAACCATCTATCTGAATAAATTTGCCATGCTGATACGGAATATCCTGGACAGCTCGCGCCTGCATGCTGTACCCTTCCGCAAGGATCTGGAAACACTGCGGTTGTACATTGAGCTGGAACAATGGCGTCATGAACACCGGTTTACCGCGGAAACCAATATTGATGATAACATTGCCGGCGCCGATTACAAAGTACCACCACTGGTAGTACAGCCCTATGTGGAAAATGCCATTTTACACGGGCTGCGCAACCGCACTGATGGAAAGGGAAAACTGACGATCAATATCTGCAGGCAAAACAACTGGCTGGTATACACCATCGAAGACAATGGCGTTGGCCGGGCTGCTGCTATGCGAACAAATAAGCAACGCCCTTCGCATGGAATGGAGATCAACCTGGGACGGCTTACTTTGTTTAACCAGGAAGAAGCATCTCCCGTATTTGTAACAGACCTGGAAGGAAATGGGCAGACTGGTACCAGGGTGGAAATACATTTAAAAATACCACATGCTGAAAGCAATCATTATTGACGACGAACTGAATGGCCGCATTGCTCTACGCCAGAAAATAAAAGCATTCTGCCCGGATGTGGAACTGGCAGGTGAAGCAGCAGGCGGCGAAGAAGGGCTTGCCCTGATCAGTCAGACAGAGCCTGACATTGTTTTTCTTGATATTGAAATGCCACGCATGAATGGTTTCGATATGCTGCAACACCTCGTTCAGCAACCGTTTCACCTGGTATTCACCACAGCCTTTGACCAATACGCCATCAGGGCCATTAAACATGCTGCTTTTGATTATTTGTTAAAACCGGTAAATATTGAAGAGCTGCAGCAGTGCATTGCTAAAATAAAACAACAGCCTGCTTCCGGAAAAACAACCAGGCAGGCAGTCGCATTAAGCCAGCAACTGCACCTGCGCGATACCATTGGTAAAATTACCATTTCTACCCTCGAAGGACACCTGTTTTTTGACCTGGCTGATATTCTGTACCTGGAAGCACAACGCAATTATACAGTACTGCATTTTGTGAACCGCCCCAGACTGACAGCAAGTAAAACACTGAAGGAGCTGGAAGAGTTACTGCCGGACAACCTGTTTTTCCGCATTCATCATGCCCATATCATCAACCTGAAATATATCCGTAAATACATCAAAGGCGATGGCGGACAAGTAGAAATGCAGAACGGCGACCTGCTGGATGTGGCAAGACGCCGGAAAGACGCTTTTCTGCAACTGATCGGTAAATAGCGACCAATAGCGTTTTATTAAGCAGCATCAACGTTCAAACCATCAAGGTACGCATGCGGTATACCCCCATGATTGACTGCCGTTTTTTCACCCTTCGTCCTCCGGATTTCCTCCTGCCTGCTCTATAACTGGCTACTGTTTCATTCGCTGTCTGCAGGGGTGGAACCCTTAGTTTATACGCTTTAAGTACGAACAAAATACAGACCAAACCCAGGCAAAACCCTGACAAAACCCCTGACAAACAATAACTAATACAGTGCGAATCTCAAAAAAGGAACAGTTTACAATTTACTTCGTACCAGGATAAGCAAGCACATCTTTTGGCAGGAAGTATGCATAACAGCCAACAACACCTTGCCATCTGCTCATCCATAATAACCGCCTGCTCAAAGGCTCCTTCTCCCCGCTGCTGAAGACTTACCTTGCCTGTTCATATACCACTTTCTTATAAAAACCACCTGGTCTTCCCCAACCCTGAATGCAGGCTTGCGTTAAGCGTGCCATTGATTGCTATTGCTGTGTCTTCATAACTAAACAACTTATGAGAATTTCCATCACTACCGGAAGGAAGGTCCTTCTATGCTTTACGTCTGTCATACTGTTTATTACTGTTTCTGCACAAAACAGGAAAACGTCCGCCCGTCAGCAGGCACTTACTTTGCTGAACAGAAACCTGCCTGCCACCGGCCTCAACCAATCCACGCTAAACGACTATGTAATAACAGATGCCTATACGGATAAAATAACGGGCTACCTGATGGTATACCTTCAGCAAACCTTCAAGGGTGTGCCTGTGTACAACAAGATCGGCCTGTATGTTTTCAGACATGATACACTGGTAGATAAAAGGCTGGATTACATTCCCAAACCCGATACCAAAGCCGGCACCAATGCCAGCACCACGCCCGTCATACAGGCAGAACAGGCCATACAACGGGCAGGGCAGCACCTGTCAATAGCTGTGCCGCAACTGTGGACAACAGTGGAAACAGATGCTGTGAGCCGACATTATGTATTTGATGCCCGCGGCTTTGCCCGGCACAACCTGAGCAGCGACCTGGTATGGCTGCCGATGGAACAAGATCAGTTACTGAAACTTTCCTGGAAAGTACGGATCGGTACTGCCGACGGCAATGAGGAATGGCTGGCCTGTATTGATGCTGCCACGGGTGAGTTGTTACAAAAGAACAACCTTATTGTGTCAGAGCACATGCATCAACCATCGGGTACACCACCAATATATACCCCTGCCGGTAAAACAAAACAGGACAACTTGGTGCACCCTATGCAAATGCCGGCGCCTCCACCCGCCGTCAGCAGCGCCAGCTACCGGGTGTATCCCTTTCCGCTGGAAGCTGCCAATTACGGAAACCGGGCACTGGTCACCAATCCCTGGACGATGGCCGGAGCCAGCAACAACGCCACTACATTAGGATGGCACTACGACAATACCAACAACTATACCTATACACGCGGCAATAATGTGTGGGCCAGGCAAGACCTGACCGGCAGATTGGATATCTACGGTTTTGCAGATACATCTGTTACGGTAATACCTGCCCTTACTTTCGACAGGGCGCTGGATACCGCTGCTAACCCCGGCGGTTATGCTAATATCCGTGCAGGCATTGACAATCTTTTTTACTGGAACAACCTGATGCATGATATCAGCTACCAATACGGCTTTGATGAGGCCGCAGGAAATTTCCAGGCAGACAATCTTAGTCGTGGCGGTCTTGGTAATGACTATGTACATGCTTTTTCGCAGGATGGAGGTGGCACTAACAATGCAGACTTCTATACAGGCCCGGATGGTGAAAATCCACGTATGCGCATGTTCCTCTGGAATTCGGTAGTAACACCGTATTGCCATATCAGCACCCCTTCTCCTGCAGATTACTTCGTGGTTGAAGGAGTGCTCAGCTCACGGAACAGGCTGATAGAAACAGGCCCGGTAACGGCACAGGTGGTATTGGTGAATGATGCAACCGGTGGTACGCACCGCGCGTGTGGCACCCTCTCCAATGCATCAAGCCTGGTGGGTAAAATTGCCATGATAGACAGGGGCGGATCAAGCTGTCCGTTTACACTGAAAGTAAAGAATGCACAGAATGCAGGCGCCATTGGGGTGATCGTGGCCAATAATGTGGCAGGCGATCCCTCCGGAATGTCTGGCAACGATACCACCATCACTATCCCGGCAGTTATGATATCGCTGGCAGATGCAAACACCATTAAAGCAAACCTGCCCGGTGTAACAGCAACTTTATCTGCTACAGGCCATAATATAGACGGTGCCCTGGACAATGGCGTAATTGCACACGAATACACCCATGGCATTTCAAACCGCCTTACCGCAGGACCTGCCAATGCCAGTTGCTTACTGAACCTGGAACAAATGGGAGAAGGCTGGAGTGATTACGTGGCGCTGATGGCAACTACAGATTGGTCAACCGCCACGCTGGCCGATGCTACCAGAAAAAGGCCGCTGGGTACTTATGTAATGGGACAACAGTCTACGGGCAGTGGCATTCGCCGGTTTCCTTATTCTACAGATATGTCGATCAACCCGCTTACTTATGATAGCCTGGCCACTGCCACCGGCGGAGAAGTACACAACATAGGAGAGATCTGGTGCGCTACCCTGTGGGACATGACCTGGAACATCATTGCTTCTGAAGGTATCGATCCGGATCTTTACCACGGTACAAAAGGCAATAACATCGCATTACAACTGGTGATGCAAGGATTGAAATACCAACCTTGCGGCCCCGGCTTCCTGGATGGGCGGGATGCGATTTTGAAGGCAGACAGTTTGCTATACAATTACGTTCACAAATGCGCTATCTGGAATGCGTTTGCACGCCGGGGTATGGGCAAAAGTGCCAGCCAGGGAAGAGCAGACAGCTATACAGACCAGGTACCTGCCAAAGACCTGCCGGCAGGTTTAAGCATTGCACAAACGGTTAATAAAACTACTGTAGCACCGGGTGACAATATTGCCTATACCATTAAAGCCACCTGCGACTGCAGTGCGCAAAACAATATCTCCCTGGTAGATACGCTGTCGCCTAACCTGAGCTATGTATCTTCTACAGGCGGAACTTATACATCACCCTATGTTCGTTTCGACGGTTTGAACTTTGCACCGGGCGAAACCAAAACCTTTACAGTGCAGGCAAAGGTCAATGCGGCTTATAAACAACCAGATACGCTGATCAACGACAGCAGAGACCCGGCCAGCTATACCTGGACCACTTCTTTTATTGGCAGTTATAACTGGACAGAAGTGACTACCAGATCACATAGCCCTTCTCACTCCTGGTACGCTTACAACCAACCCTATACCGGTCAGCAGATCCTTACTTCCGGCAACCTGCTGCCCGATACGCTTTCCACCTTGTCTTTCTGGCATTACTATGAAACAGAAGCTTCGTTCGACGGCGGTGTGGTAGAAATCTCTGTAAACGGAGGTACAACCTGGCAGGATCTTGGGCCTTACATGATACAGAACGGTTACAACAGCAATATCACTCCCTTCCCTTCGGAAACAGTCAGCCGCAAAGCTTTTTCCGGCAGCAGTGGCGGTAAGTTTGTTCAAACCATCGTTGCACTGACAGGCTTTGCAGGCACAACAGCCAGAATACGCTTCCGGTTTGGGACTGATTATACAGGCGGTGGAGATGGCTGGTATATTGACGATGTTTTACTGAGAAATGAAAAAGGGGTAACCAGCATGGTCAATGCCTTTAGCGGCGCAACCCTGTTGTCAAGGGTCAGAACCGTATCAACGATCTCTTCCGCTACACTGCCGGTAAACTTCCTGAGCTTTGATGCCACGGCACAGGACAAAACAGTACTGCTGCAATGGAAGGTAACTGCCGAGGTTAACGTAAACAAATATGTGGTTGAAAGAAGCGAAGACGGTGTGGCGTTTATTGCTATAGGGACCGTAGCTGCATCAACCGCCGGTACATTGCAGAAAGACTATGCCTTTACTGACAAACAACCTTTGAACGGTATAAATTATTACCGCATCGTTGAGCAGGATATAGACGGCAGACTGACTTACTCTTCTGTCAGGATAGTGAACTTCCGCAGCAATGGGCTGATGGTGAAACTATCTCCGGTACCTACGCTGAACCACCAGGTACGGTTAGAGATTGCAACTGCAGGCAATACTGCCATCACCGCAACACTTATCAATACGGCAGGGCAATACCTGAAGCTATTTACAGTACGACCGGGTGTGAACTGGCTCAACCTGGGCAACTATAGCAAAGGTGTTTACTACCTGCAAGTTCAAACCAGTAACGGACAGTCGGAAATCAGGAAAGTGGTGATTGAGTAAATGCTGTATTAAGAAAATAATTCAGATAGCAGCTTCTCCTTTCTAAAAAAAAGTCCCCGCTGATCCAGGATCAGCGGGGACTTTTGCTAAACAGCCTGCGATACCGTTTAACACTATTATTAATTGGTAGCTTTCATATCTTCATCCCAATCCATTTTCTCAGTGTCCGGGATATTGTAATAACTCCATGATTGCGGAGTATCCTGGTCGCAAAAAAAGCCTTCAAGATCAAGTGATTCAACCATATCCAAAAGCAGGGTTTTATTGCTTAGCAGGCAGGTAAATCTTTGATCAAAATCCTGAACAACCAGTATTTGAGAATCGGGTGTTTCCATTCTTACGTGAAAGGGCAAGCCATTCCTGTCTGACAGTATTTCTTCAATGCTGGTTAACTGTCCTTTGCTCTGAATATCTGAATAAATGAAGACGCTATTATACCCAAGCGATTGTAATTTCTTTAATAACCTATTTTCGTCTATCTCGGGCAATTTATCTACCTGGGGCGGAATGATATCCACTCTTTCTTTTTCAATAAGCTGCTTAAATTTTGCATACTCCTTTCTTTCGGCAAGACGGGATGCCCTGTGATAGAACGCTAATGAAACATCAAGACTTTTAATATCCCGCATATCCGTCAACCTGATCACTTCATTCCAGGATATTTTTTCGCAGTAAGTTCCAATGGCAATCTTATCAGGCCAGTTCCCGGTTTCAAATCTGATCTGACCAGCACATCCTTCTTTAACCTTTAAAAAAGGATGAAGCCAAACGAAACCATCCTGGAAACCTGAATAGAACTCCAATACAGACTTACTTTGATAGTTTTCTGACTGAAGGTATTTCCTGACATCATCCGATATTTCCGGTGTTCTGTAAATCATTATAAGTGACGATCTGAATATTAACCGGTTTATGAATTACCTTGTTTAACGCTCTTTAAATTTAAGCAATAATTCAATAAGCTTCTTCACGGCCTTTTTCTCATACGCTTCTTTCAATGAAATGATCATTGCTGTGCGAACCATGTTTTTGTTTTTTATAGGAATGGCGTGCAATTCTTTGTCCCTGACACTGGTCTGCACCATAATGATATGCCATTTACCGGTTTTCACCAGTTCAAGCACTGCTGCATTATCATTCACCTCAACGGAAAATTCCGGTACAAGTTCCTGTGTATTTGTAGTATACTTGCCGCTACGAATTTAGTGTTGTGCATGGTGCTGTAAGATCACAGAACCGTTATACACAACAAATACTATGTAAAAACTATTTTTATTTACAATTATGAATACGGCAGGTATGAATTATGCATTCAGAAAGGCAACGTTATCCGAGCTTCCGGTAATATGGGAAATATTACAGCAGGCAATTATCCGGCGTAAAGCAGATGGCAGTAATCAATGGCAGGATGGATACCCCAATCCCGACGTTGTACGTAAAGATATTGAGCAGCACACAGGATTTGTAATGACTGACAGTGATACCATCATAGGATATGCAGCAGTATTGATCAATGATGAGCCGGCATACCAGGATATTGAGGGTAAATGGTTAACGAATGGAGATTTTGTAGTGGTACACCGGGTGGCAGTTACAGATAAATATATTGGAAAAGGATTGGCTAAAATAATGCTGGAATTTATTGAATCGTATGCCAGGAGTAAGAATATCTTTAGCATTAAAGCTGATACCAACTTTGATAATATTGCCATGATGAAGACCTTTGAAAAAACAGGATATGTCTATTGCGGTGAAGTATTCTTCAGGGGAAGTGCCCGCAAAGCGTATGAAAAAGTAATCACCAAAGCTGATTGATACTGCTACAGCAGTCACTTATAAGCACATATAGTAAACAAAGGTAAATTGACCGTTATAAGGCAATTGTTACAGAAATAAATTACAATTATCCATATTAGTGATATCTGCCCACACCGCTTGGACAGATAAAAAATTATTTACATCTTTATACAGATTTGCCGGTTCACTAAAGCCCGCAGATCTCTGACGGTTGCTGCCATACCTCAAACACATCCAAATGGCGGTAGCCATTGCATCCGGTCATTCATTTTATTCCTGGTACCAGGGAGCACAGATCATTATCAGGAATCTGAATTACCCAGGTGAAAAACCGGGCGCCATTCTCCATACTCCTGGAAACAACAGTTGTCAATAATCTGCTTCTAATAATTATACCTCAAAATTATGAACACAAAGATCAAACATTCATTTTCCATTACAACAGTTGCTTTATCCATATTGCTGGCAGTAGCCTGTTCGGATGGTAAAACCGTAGCTCCCAACGAAAAACCTGCTGTAAATGTAAAAGCGAGCCAGGTATTTAAAGACTTCTCCGAAAACGAGGTGGCCGCAAAAGAGAAATACGGAAAGAAAATAATTGCTGTTCGTGGCATTGTGGCGTCAATAGAAAATGATGGAGATGGCGCTATTGTGCTTATAAACGACGGAGATGCGGAGAATGTGGGCGTTAAATGCTATTTTAACGAAGATCAAAAAAAGGAGGTAACTGCACTGAAAAAAGGCGACCCAGTAAAAATAATCGGTGAAGGAGGTGAAAGCCTGTCTATAGATTATATACTCACCAATTGCAGAATGGGCAAACCGGGTGAAAATTAAGCAATAAACAACCCGCTGATCCGGATAAACCTGTATATAAATAACAAAACCCCGCCTGGGTTAACCAAACAGGGTTTTGTATCAAAACAATCTTTATTAGCTGATTAGTTCTTAGTAGCCGGGGCTTTTTTCTTTTCAACCGGTTTTGCTTCAGCTTTAGGGGCTTTTTTTGCAGTAGAATCGCTCTGAGTGGTTTTAGGCTTTTCTTTTTTAGCCGGTTTTTCCTGAGCGAAAGTAACTGCAGAAATGGTCATTAACATTACAGCAGAGAAGAGAATCTTTTTCATAATGCATGGTGATTTTTAGAACCTCAAGATAATAGCTTACCATTGCATTTACCATTCATAACAAGCCGTTACCAAATCATTAACAAGGTCATATACACTCATGATAATATATACCGCAACATCAGGTAAATTACTACATCATGAATAGATAATGACAGGGTGCATGCTCCTCCTCTGCAATAAGCTGCCGGTATCTGAAGTTGTCTGCTTGCACAATTTGCCAAGGGATTCTTTCCTATTGTAGCCAACAATAAATTACATTTATTGTTAATATATTTATTATTTCCCGATTTTGAAAACCTATTATTTCCATGAAACTTACTTTTATATAGCTTATAAAAAGCAATATTATTCATCTGAACATGAAACAGCTTCTTCTAGCAGCATGCATGCTTGCAACCATCTGCCTCAGGGCTCAAAACAATATTTTTCTAGATCAGTCTTTCTGGAGAAGTAATCCTGACCTCGCCACAATTAAGGCAGAGATCGCCAAAGGCAATAATCCTTCAGAATCGAACAGGATGGGTTTTGATCCTGTAGTATACGCTATCAATACACAGGCTTCTGATGATGTTATCAAATTCCTGCTTGAACAAAAAGGCAATGATGCCAATAAACTTACCCATGATGCACGCACCTATATTTTCTGGGCTGCCAGCAAAGGCAATGTTGAAATAGTAAATTATCTGATCAGCAAAGGCGCCAAAGTAAATGTAGAAGACACACATGATATGACACCTATACGTTTTGCTGCTGCAGCCGGCCAGAATAATGCAAAACTATATGATGCACTGATTGCTGCGGGAAGTGATGTAAAGCAAAAAAACAAAGATGGCGCTAATCTTTTACTGATAGGCATCGCCGGCGATAAAGACCTTACCCTGACCAACTACCTGGTATCAAAAGGTCTTTCATTGAAAGATGTGGATGCAGGTGGAAATACAGCTTTCAATTATGCAGCCAGATCAGGCAACATTCCCCTGATGAAAACACTGCTTGAAAAAGGTGTAAAATATACTGATAATGCTATGATCATGGCGGCACAGGGCGGCAGAGGCGGGGCTAACAACATTGAAGTATTCCGGTACCTGGAAAGCCTGAATATTAAACCCAATGCAGTGAGTGCCAGTGGTGAAAATGCACTGCATAGTATTGTACGTAAACCTGCCCAGGCAGAACTGATCAAATATTTTCTTTCCAAAGGTGTTGATGTGAACAAGGCTGACAATGAAGGGAATACTCCTTTTATGAATGCTGCGAATGCAAACCGGGATACGGCAGTGATCAATTTATTGCTGGCAAGCGTTAAAAATATTAACCAGGGCAACAAAAAGAATATTACAGCGCTTGCAATGGCCGTCAGAAACAATTCACCGGCAGTAGTACAATTGCTGATAGATAAAGGAGCCAATGTAAATGTATCAGATGCTGAGGGCAATAACCTTGCCTACTACCTGATCCAATCTTATAGCAATCAATCACAGGGCATGGGTGGGCCTGATGGACAGGGAAGGCCCGGCGGTGCTGCTGCCAATGCCGGAGCAAACCCTTTTGATGTTAAACTAAAGATATTGCAACAAAACGGCCTTACTGTTACCACACCACAAAAGGATGGCAGCACCCTGTATCATCTTGCAGTTGTAAAAAATGACATTTCGCTGCTGAGCCGCATTGAAAAACTTGGTATTGATGTGAATGCAAAAAATAATGAAGGACTGACCCCGTTACACAGGGCAGCCATGATTGCCAAAGATGATTCACTGATGAAATACCTGTTGTCTATCGGCGCTCAGAAAGACCCCAAAACAGAATTTAAAGAAACAGCCTTTGATCTGGCTAAAGAAAACGAATATCTTACTAAAACAAACGTATCCGTCGATTTTTTAAAACCATAACTCAATGAGAAAAACTTTTTATTTACCTCTTATCCTGGTTACGGCATGCAGTCTTTTAAATTTTGCGGCACTGGCGCAAAAGAATGGCAGCACAAAGTATAAGTGTATGGTGCAGATGAGCAACTATATGGGTGAGGGCGCTTATATAATAGTATCGTTAATTGACGGTAAGGGGAACTATGAAAAGACCCTGTATGTAATGGGCTCTGATAAAAAATGGTACAACAGCCTCAAAGCATGGCACAAATTCTATACTAAAAAACCAACCAATATCAGTGCTGTAACCGGAGCCTCTGTAAACAGTGGTGACCGTTCTGTAACCGTGATAGAGATCGAAGATTCAAAAATGAATACAGGTTACAAACTCCGTTTTGAATCTGCGGTAGAGGATAAACCTTATTACGAAAAAGACCTGGAAGTTCCTTTAACAACAGAAGGCATGTCTGCCAAAACTGAAGGTACAGGTTACATCCGCTATGTACGTTTCAGTCCAAATAACCAGTAGTACCCATGACGATTTCAGTCTGGAGATACAGTCATCTTGCGCTGGCTGTATCTTCTTTTCTTTTTATCACACTGGCAGCGGTTACAGGGATCATTCTGGCCTTTGAACCGGTTACAGCCAGATTTCCTTCATACCGGGCAGAGCATTTCAACTCCATAACACTGGCTGAAGCGATTCCTTCTGTCAGAAGTTCTTTTTCAGAAATAACAGACCTTACCATTGATGCCAATCAATTTGTAATTGTAAAGGGTACAGATAGTACAGGTAAAAGCGTAACGGCTTATGTTGATCCTCATTCCGGCAAAATGCTAGGCACCCCAGGTAGCAAAAGCGTTTTTTTTCAATGGGTTACCTCACTGCATCGTTCACTTTTTCTGCACGAACCAGGCAGGCTGTTCGTTGGGATCACCGCCTTCCTGCTATTACTGATAGCCATTTCCGGAACAATATTGGTTATCCGGCGACAACAAAGCGTCAAACGTTTTTTTTCAAAGATCGTTAAGGAGAATTTTGCCCAGTACTATCACGTTGTACTGGGACGTCTTTCTTTAATTCCCATTATTATTATTTCGCTTACAGGAACGTATTTATCAATGGTCCGGTTTAACCTGTTTCCTGAAAAAAAGATACAACACCACATCAATACCAATGAAATAAAGTCCGGGCCTGTGCTGAAAGCAGCAGCGTTTCCACAGTTCAAAAATATTTTGCTTTCGCAGGTCCAATCTGTTGAATTCCCGTTTTCGGATGATCCTGAAGATTATTATACCCTCAAGCTCAAAGACAGGGAAATAATTATTAATCAGTTTACCGGAGAGGTGCTAAGTGAAGCCCCCTATACTGTTACGATTATTTTATCCAACCTGAGTCTTAACCTGCATACAGGCAGAACAAATATCATCTGGTCCATTGTACTGGCAATAGCCGCAGCCAATATCCTGTTTTTCATTTATTCAGGATTTGTCATAACCTTCAAACGCACAGCCGGAAAAATAAAAAACAGGTACAGGTCCGATCAGTGCCGTTTTATCATTCTTACCGGTTCTGAAAATGGCAGTACAATGAAATTTGCCAAAGCAGTTCACCAACAGCTACTGGCAGGTCATCAGACTTCTTACCTGACGGAAATGAACAATTATCAAAAATTTCCGAAAGCAGAATATATTATAATATTTACGTCTACTTACGGCCTGGGCAACGCACCTACCAATGCAAACAGGTTTGCTTCCCTGTTAAAAAAATATCCACAGCAGCAAACCATACATTTTTCTGTAACGGGCTTCGGTTCACATGCATATCCTGACTTCTGCCGGTTTGCTTTTGAGGTTAACAATCTTCTTACTGCTCAAAGTTGGGCCAAACCTTTACTGGAGATACATACCATCAACGACAAATCTCCACAGGAATTTAATCAATGGCTGGTAAACTGGACCCAGAAACTGGAATTGCCTTTTATTGATCTTCCGGAAACACTTACCCAAAAACCATCTGGTTTATCAGAGATGACCGTGGTTACCAAAACAGCCGTTACGCACGAAGACGGGGCTTTCATTATTCAGTTGAAACCTTCATGGCGTAGTAAATTCAATTCGGGAGATCTGCTTGCTATTTATCCTGCAGACGATTACCGGGAAAGATTATATTCTATCGGAAAAATAGGAAAGACCATACAACTCTGTATAAGGCTTCATGAAAATGGTTTGGGTTCCGGCTACCTGCACAGGCTGAAGGTTGGAGACTCTATTCAGGCCCGCATTGTAACCAATGCACACTTCCATTTTCCTCAGGCAGCACCCGCTGTAGTGATGATTTCCAATGGAACAGGAATTGCACCGTTTCTTGGAATGATCAGTGAAAATGATGCACATACCGAATGCCATTTATATTGCGGGTTCCGCCGGAAGTCTGCTTTTGCACCATTCAGGGTAGCACTGACACTTAACCAGGAGCAGCAGCAACTGACCAGTTTGCATACAGCCTATTCACGCGAGGAAGATAACAACAAACAGTATGTGAAACACCTGCTGGAAAGAGATGCTGATTTAATAGCCGGAATACTGGCCAAAAAGGGAGTATTAATGCTGTGTGGCTCATTATCCATGCAGCACGATGTAATTGCTTTGCTGGATGATATCTGCCAGAGCAGGAATGGTAAAGATATCAGTTATTACCAGTCTCATGCGCAGATAATGATGGATTGCTACTAGGCTGAAGTGTGATCATTGTCACTTCTGGCATTACTTGTTCCTGATATGTTTTTTGAATTTCTTTAACCGGAAGTTTTTTGAATGTACAATGTTTCCGTCATCTGTAATCATTATACAACTGTACTCCGGGAATTGGTCAATCAATGCCAGACCAGCTTCTTTGCCAAGCACCATCAAAGAGGTACTGAATGCATTTGCTGTTTCTGTAAGTGGTCCGAACACGGTAACACTGCACAACCCGGTAACAGGATAGCCTGTAGCCGGATTAATTATATGAGCATACCTTTTTCCGTTGAACACTACATATTTTTCATAGCTGCCCGAAGTAGTAACAGATCCTGCATGTAAAGGAATAACGGCCAGTAATTCATTATTCCGGAAAGGGTTGGTAATACCAATGTTCCAGTCTTTTCCGTCGGGTTGCCTGCCCCATGTGCTCATATCGCCGGATCCATTCACAATACCTGCATGTATGCCCCTGGCAAGCATCATTTCCCTGCACTTGTCTGCCGCATATCCCTCTCCCAATGCTCCGAATCCGATTTTCATACCAGGCAGCTTCAGGAATATGGTAGTGTTAATACTGTCAAGGATAATATTTTTATAGCCAACTTTCGATACCGATTTTCTGATAGCCTCTTCGGAAGGCATTTCTGTCATAGAGCCATCAAATTTCCAGATCTTGTCCATTGCTGCAAAACTTATATCAAAAGCTCCGTTGGTTATTTCTGAAAAGTGAATAGCCCGCTGTGTAAGTTCAAAAACTTCTTTATCCACTTTTACCGGCCGGATGCCGGCGTTGCTATTTACCTGCGATACCTGTGTTTCGGGTTTCCAGTCTGATATCAGGTATTCGATCCTGGTTACTTCATGAATCACTGTATCAATATATTTTTCTGCTGAAAGCGAATCTTTGGCAACAATGGTAATATCAAACCGGCTCCCCATCAACCTCACTGTTCTTTTCCTTGCTATCTGCGTTTGTGAAGGGGTAGTTACCATTATGGCAATAAGAGTGATCAGTACAATCCTGATATAAGATGAATACTTTCTGTTCATAATCCGTATTGCATGTTAAAGAAAAATGCTGCCAGTGGTTCCGGCAGCATTTCAGAGGCAGATCTGTAAGTGCAAAATTAGAATTTATAGCTGATTGTTGCCATTAATTGTCTGGGAGCAATGGGATTGATACTGTACCTGTCGTGCACCAGGTAATTCAGTGTATTGGTAATATTGGATAATTTCACCAGTAAATTTATTCTCCGGAAACCATATCCCGCTGAAAGATCCAGCGTGGTAAAATCACTCAGAGGTATCTGCCTGTTATAGGCTGGTGTCTGACCAACTGAATTTTGTGTGCCACCCATGCGTTTACCTGTATAGAATGCAGATACACCCAGCTTCAGACCTTTTACTGCTTTTTGTGTAAAAGTATAAAAGACAGAGCCGTTGGCTGTATGCTGAGGATTGTTGATCAGCTTTTCGCCTTCCACAACTGATCCTTTGGCTCCTGAAGAATGCGTATAGCGTGCATTGTTGTATCCATAACCTGCTATGAAATACAGGTTTCTGGAAATAGTACCATTGAAATCAATATCAAATCCATCACTGGTGGTTTCACCTGTAAGCTCTTTGATATTTGTATTGGTGTTGGGCGTTACACCATCTGCAAGATAAATAGCAGTCTGCGCCAGATTGCTGTTCCTGATCCTGTAGATACCAATATTGGCAGCCACTTTGCCACTGAAAAAGAATCCTTTCCATCCAAATTCATAATCATCAATGATAGATGGTTTCAAAGGATTATTATTAACATCTGTTCCGGTATTGGTAGTAAAACTGTTTGCATAGCTTGCATAAACAGACATATTCTCTGCAGGCTGATAAATGATCGCAGCTTTGGGAGAAAATGCCCTGTAGGTAGCCCTGTCTCCGGATGTCTGAGTATTTTTTACATAATTATACACCGTAGAAGGTTGGGTTTCAAGATATGACCACCTTAAACCAGCCAATACCTTCAGTCTGGATGTAATACTGATCAGATCCTGTACATAAAAACCCAGCCTGAAGGATGGTGCGTCTGTACGACCTGTATCTGTAGTGCCGGGCATATCTGTACGCGGTGTATACAAAGAGGGATCAAGTATATTGATCTTATCATAGCTGGTACCAATAACGCCACTGCCACTGGTAATTCTGTAAACATTCGTTTTGGTTTTGATACCGATATAATCGGTACCTGCAAGCACCTGATGGTTGATGCCGCCGGTTTTAAACTTCCCGGTTAAATTGATCTGGGCAGTCTGATTACCTTCTTTGCTGCCTGCACGGCTGAGTGAACGGGTCCAGTTGCCATCTTTATCAATTGCATTGGGCACACCTGTACCATAAGAATTGATATTTACAGTTTGCCCTGCAGCGATGACATTCAGTTTCCATGCATCATTGAAGTAATGATCCAATGTTAAAGAACCTGATGCGGTTTTGGAATGGTAATAAGCCCAGGAAGTATTGAGGAAACGTGTACGTGAAGGAACAACCACTGCATCCATATTCTGGTTCAATGCTCCAATACCATTATCCGGGGTAAAATCAGCATCCAGATAATCGCCCTGAAATAAGAGTGTCGTTTTCTTTCCCAGTTTAAACAGCAGTGAGGGATTGATATATTTACGAGTGGTGTGCACTACGTCGCGAAAACTATTTGCATGTTCATAAGTTCCGATAACCCTGAATGCAATATTTTTAGAAAGCGGACCATATACGTCGATCGTTGGTTTATACATGTCTGCATTGCCTGCGCTTACAGAAACCTGACCACCCCAATCGAATTTAGGCTTTTTGGTTACCATGTTGATAACCACTCCTGCAGATGTATTGCCATACAATAAGGCAGAACTCCCTTTCAGCACTTCCACTGACTCCAGCGTACTGGCTTCAGGATAACCGCCCGTATTGGTTGCAATTCCATTTTTGAAAATACTGCCTGTGCCTCCGCCAATACCAATACTATATCCTCTGGCAGAAAAAGTCTCAGCTACACCTTGCCGTTGCTGTGTAAGCGATACACCACTTACATTTTTCACCACATCACCCAGTCGTAAAGCCTGTTGGTCCTGGATAACCGTAGCGCTGACAATACCGGTTGACTGCGGATTATCCAGTGGAGCGAGATTTGCTTTACCAAATGAAACTGTTTTCTTAATGGTTGTTTTATCTGTTGTTACCACTACAGCGTCCAGTTGTTTTGCAGTCTGCTTCAGGCTAAAAGACAGTTCTACTGATTTACCGCCTGTAAATGCAACACTTTTTTCCTGCGTTTCAAGCCCGGTATGCGAAAAAATTACAGTATGTTCTCCTGGCTTTACATTTAAAAGTATATAGTTGCCGTCGTCATCTGTTACGGTTGTCAGTTTTAACGCTTTAATAGAAACAGTAACAGAGGGTACCGGCTGACCATCGGTTGTTGTTATTGTGCCTTTTAATGAGCTGTTCTGGGCATAAGCAAAAGCCGAAAGAAATAAACAAAGGATAGAAAGCAGCCTGTATTTCATTTGCACTAAATATTTTGGTGCGCAAAAGTAGAGAGGATGCAAAAGGCCTTTTTATCCAAAACGGAAAATAAGTTACGCAATCAGGAAATATATACATTTACGCGCATCCCTGGTGGCGGAGCTTATGGCAGGATTCACCTGACTTATTCTGATAGTCAGCACATTACAAAATACATTGTGTATCAAGGATTAAATCCGGCTTACAATGCCGGTGCATCATTAATCTCTTCACCGGACTACCGCTACACTTTTTGATAATTCTACCAGCAATGCTTTTCCCACCGGATACATAACATCCATATAATGCCATGGCCATATATTGGACAATATTCCAACAGCGCATCTTTGCTGCCGGTTAAGCAGTACAGAGGCTCCGTAGCCTCCCGTTCCTCCATTGATGCCCTGCATACGGACATCTTCAGGCAATATCAGCCGTTCGTTCCAACCCAGGTTTGCCTTTACGTTCTCATCTACAGTAAATGTTTCCTGTGCCTGCAGATTCGCTACTGCATTCGAAGGATCATATATGGCACGTGTAAAGCTTACCATATCTTCAAGAGTGCTGATGATACCGAGGCAACCATCCAATATACCTCCATCCCAGTGTGTACAAAAATTACCTTTATCATCAATTCCTCTCACTATTGCTGTGTGTACCTCACGGATATTGAAAGAGGAATGTTGCATGTTGAATGGCTTAAAGATCCGTTCTTCAACAACTTCTGCAAAGGGAATGCCTTCAATTTTTGAAATGATATAACTCAATAACCCCGAACCCAGATTAGAATACTGAAATTTTTCACCCGGTAAACTATCCAGATGCAGATGATGGGTAAGATAATTTACCAGGTGCTTTTCGGTATAATTTACAAAAGGGTTGTCTTTGTCATAATCCGGTTGCTCTTCCAGGTCGTGCGGCACTCTCTGCACTCCGGAAGTATGCATTGCCAGATGTCTTAAAGTAATTGGCGGAGCGTTTAATATCGGAAAAGGAAGATAACGCTGGATCGGGTCATCAAGTCCTATTTTTTCTTCATGCGCCAATTGTGTCAGCACATAGCCTGTAAATGCTTTGGTTACAGACCCTATTTCAAAAGCAGCTAACCTGTTATCCTTATTACTGACAGTATTTTCTTCCTTTATAAATCCATAACAATCCACATCGTTATCATGCATAACAGCTATTGCCAGTTCCGTATGCTCTGGTAATGATGCAATAGCAGGAATTACTTTGTCGGGCACATGATTTAGAAACATACGATGAGTTTAATGCTTTTCTGTAACCTTTCCTTTCTGCAGATACTCCAATACCGTTTTGTTAAATGCAGCTGCATTTTCCCACGGATAATAATGCGTTTCCCTGGGTGCTATAATGAGCGTGCTGTTTACAATATTCTCTGCTATCTTCTTTGTATGCGCTTCTTTGATCACATCCTTTTCACCTGCCAGCACCAGCACAGGACAAGTGATCTTTTTCAGATCATCAAAGGTATTTCTGGGTTCTGTCAGCAACAGGTTGATCAAACGCACGCGGTTCTGTGCTTTTGCTGAAGTATCTGGTCTTAATTCACCGAGTTGTTTGTTCAGCTCTTTAAAGATCCATTTGTCTACCACTGAATTATCAATAAAAACATTGGCGCCCATGGTAACAAGTTTTTTAACCTTACCGGGATATTTCATGGCCATGATCAGCCCGGTATTACCGCCATCACTCCAACCAACTACGTTTGCACTGTCTATTTTCAGATAGTTCAGTAAAGCATTCATGTCTTCGGCAAACAGATCATAGGTATACAACTTTCCGTCTTCTCCGGATTTCCCTTGTCCTCTTGTATCTACAGCAATTACGTGATAATGTTTGGAAAACTCCGGCACCTGTAACCGGAACGAGTTAATGGATTCTGAATTTCCATGCAGTAGTAACAATGGATCACCTGTTCCATATTCTTCATAATAGATGTTGATGCCATTCACCAGCGCATACTTACCAGTGCTGTCATTATTGCCCAGGGAAGGCGTTTTCTTAAACAGCGTTCCATCTACTTTCAATGATTGTTTTCCCTGGTACACCGTTTCCTTGTCCGGCAACATGGTAAAGCCATTTCTTTTCTGAAAATATCTCCACGCCTGAATGGTGTCGGCTTCAAAACCATTGTTGGGAAACACTACATCTTCAAACTTATCTTTTGAAGTTTCCACCTGCAGCCGGAAATCATCGAACCAGAAAGTGCCTTTTCTTGCATACAGACCGCCAAATGTCAGATACTCTGCATCTTTATCTACTTTACCTTCAATAGTAAAAACAGTCCATTCAGTTGTACGGATGGGCTTATCCATCATATTGTAAAAGAAACCCATTTTTTTACCCGGTCTGTCTACACGCATCCAGATCTCGGCCTCTGCTGTTTTATCCAGCAGATCTACTTTAACAGCCGCCTGCAATCTGACTTTTTTACCAGCCAGACTTTTGGCATCTACCCGTTGCTCAAATGCTCCCCAATCCGTAGTTTGTCCATACACCAATATTGGTATCATGAAAAGAAAACAACATGCTAATCTGATTTTCATTGTTCAGGGTATTTATTAAGTGCAGTTATATTGATCTATACTTCGTCTAGGTCAATGACACGTACAGGATTTACCTGTTGCAGAAAATATCCGTCGTGCGACACTACTACCAGTGTTCCTTTATACTCATTGATCGCGGCCGTTAAGATCTCTGTATTCAGGATGTCCAGGTTATTGGTTGGTTCATCCAGCACAATCATATCAGGCTCTACATTGCCAATTGTGAGACAGCAAAGTACCAACCGCATCCGCTCTCCGCCACTCAAAGTATCACATTTTTTATTCCAGTACTCTTTGGTGAATAAAAAATGGGTTAACCTGATCTTAATTTCATGTTCCTGTAAGGCCAGCAGGTTAAACGCCGACGCCTGTTCATAAACAGTAAGATGCGGATCGATCAGCGAATAATCCTGGTCAATGTATACCGCCTTATGAATTGCGCGGTGAACAGTACCCGCAACAGGTTCAAGTGTTCCAAGGATCATTTTTATCAGGGTAGTTTTCCCTGTGCCATTCCCTCCTTTAAGTGCAATACGCTCACCACTGTTTATCCGGATATCCAATCCTTGTTGCCACACCATCCTGTCGTGATAGGTAAAATTAATCGCTTTCGCCTCAAACAACACTTTTCCTTTGTGAAGCACAGAATTATCAAAACCCAGTTTCATTTTATCCATGAAGGGCAATTCCTTACGCAGTTCGTTCAGCTCTTGTGCAATACCCCCTATTTTTTCTGCATGAACATTTTTTGTACGCGCAGTACTCTTTTCGGCATTGTTTCGGAATGTATTCATTGAAATAGTAGGCAAACCTGCTTTCTCCTGTTTCTTCCTGCCGCGGGCATCCAGTTTCTGTTGCCTTTCTACTGTTTCCCGTTCTGTTTCTTTTGCTTTCCGCAGCGCCTTTTCTTTGCTTTTCAGATCCTGGTTCAATGCATTGCTTTCAACCTGTTTTTGTTCTGCATAAAATTCATAATTGCCGCCATACATAGCAATGCCATGTTTACTCAGCTCATATACTTTACCGGGCAGGTTCAGCAATGTTCTGTCGTGACTTACAATAACCATTGTACAGGAAGCAGACGATATAAAATCATACAACTTTGTACGGCTGGCAGTATCCAGGTGATTACTGGGTTCATCCAGCAGCACAATATCCGGTTGATGGACCAATATGCCGGCAAGAAATACCTTTGTTTTTTGTCCGCCACTAAGTGTATCCATTTTCCGGTCTGCGGAAATATCTTCCAATCCCCAGTACAATAAAGCTTCCCTGATCTTCTCTTCTATTGTCCAGTCATCATTCAGTATCGACAGGTTTGTTTCTGTTACATTGCCTTCAATAATTTCATGCAACGCCTTTAGCTTGCTGTCTACCTGCAATGCCTGTGCTACAGTAAGGTGATTGAACTGTTCTATAAGCTGCGTAACATAATAGGGTTTTGTATCGGTTTGTACAACGCCACCAGAAGGCTGTAATATACCCGCCATAATCCTGAGCAGGGTAGATTTTCCGGTACCATTGTTACCAACCAATGCTACTTTTTCGTGTGCATTAACTGTAAAGCTGATATTATCGAACAACACATCCTTATCAGGATGCAGCCAGGTGATATTCTGTAGAATAAGCATAATTCCTTTCTTCAGTATGTGAATAATAACAGTACAGCCTTACGGCGTGCTATTTCCTTATTGCTGAGAGAAAGTATATTCTACATGGAGAGAATGAATTGATTCAGGTTGCAAATTTACATCTTTTTTTAAAAATGCAACTTATAGCAGGAAAAACGACAGTAACTGCCGTTTAAGAAGAGTTATAGTATCCTGGTTAATTGTCAGATCCACTTATTCTTATGTGCCAGGCTGATCACCTGGGCCCGTGAGTTAACATGCAGCTTATCATAAATGTTGGCAATATGTTTACGTATGGTAAGCACACTTACCTGTAATTCAGAGGCTATTCGTTTGGCATCCCAGCCACTTACCATGTATTGCAGTATCTCCTTCTCCCTGTCAGTAACGTTTACCAGTATCTCGCTGGTTACTGCCGTTTCACGTGCAGGATCAGGTGCACGACTTAGCAGTTGTAAAGCTTTGCGTGCTATTGCCGGACTCATAGGCGCTCCGCCTGTCTGCAATACTTCTATAATGGCGTTTTCCAGCATGGAGGCGGGTTCATGTTTCAGCATATAACCGGATGCACCTGCTTTTATTGCTTCAAACAGTTTCACATCATCATCAAAAACTGTCAATACGATGAAGTGTACATGCGGATACAGTCCTTTGGCTATGCGAATAGTTTCAATACCATTCAATCCCGGCATTTCAAGATCCATAAATACCACCTGTGGCAAACCGGTATGCGCCAAACCTTTCATCTGGTCCAGGCATTCATTGCCATTGTTTGCCGAAAAAACCAACTCCATATGTCCTGACAGGCGCAACTTCTGCATAAAGGTATTCCTGTTCACGGCATTGTCTTCCACCAAAGCAACTTTAAACTGCATAACTCTCTTTTTAATAATTAACCTTCCATAGGTTGAATTTGTACTGTTATTCCCACGGGTCTTGAAGCAGCCCACGTTACCAGCCATCCGGACACTGCGGCCCTGGCTTTCATATTGCGCAATCCGTTTCCGCCGCCCTGTTCCACATTGTCTATGTCTCCTATTCCTTTTCCGTAATCTGTTACCATGATCTTCCATTGCCGGCCACCGGTTACCTGTACCAGCAGGCGTTGTGTTCCGCTGTGTTTTACCGCATTGGTAATAGCTTCCTGTATTATCTGGAAAAGATGAAAAGCCTGTGTAGGCGGCAACTCCGCGTCTTCATCAATTTTTTCCAGCACCTCCATTTCTATATTGCTGTAGCTTTTCCTGATCCTGTTCAGGAATACTTTTACGCGGTCACTGATAGCAGTCAGCGTGAGGGTATCTTTATTCAAAGCCCAGATCGTATCACTCAGTTGTGCTACAATGGTCTGTGAATTATTGTTCAGTTCCTGTAATGCGATCTGATGCTGACCACTTAAATGATCTGATTGCAATATATCCAGGTTTGATGCTATAGAAGCGGCATAGGCTCCCAGGTTATCATGCAGATCAGCAGCTATACGTTTACGCTCATTTTCTTCTGCATCTGCAATGGCTTTTGCGGACAGTTTCTTTTCATTCTCTATAGCCCGCTCTACTTTCAGCTTTTGTTTTTTCCTGTAATCTCTGAAAAGGAAATAAGCAATAATGATAACGATCACTCCTATACCCAAACCAAACAGCAGTGTATTATTTTTCTGAACTATTGTAAGCCGTTGCTGCATTATGGTGTTCTCCTTCTTCTGCACTTCGTATTTGGTCTGTAATTCGGCTATTGCCTGTTCGTTCTCAATATTGGTCAGTGAATCTTTGGCCTGGATGATCTGCTCCAGCGTTTTTCCATACATCATTTCATCTCCCTTCAGTTTATAACACCTGGACAACGCCTCATAATACAACAGCCGTATACTAAGTGTATTGGTGAGCAGTTTGCCTTTGTCGCCATGTGTATCACTATATACATTTCCTCTTGTCAGCAGGCTTTTACAATATTCAATCGCTTTATCTACCTGTTTTGTAGTAAGATAAAATTCTATCAGCGTCAGGTTATCATCCACCCATATATTATCGCCTGTCCGTTCACGTATATTCACCATTTCTTTCAGCGCAGTTTCTGCATCAGAAAGATTTCCGGTTTTGAGGTAAATATTTGATTGCCGCTGCAATGCCAGCCCCAGCGTCATCAGGTTCTGTCCCTGCCGAAACAGTCCTACTCCTTGTTTCACATACCATACAGCAGAATCAGCACGACTGGTCAGTAAATAAGCTTCTCCCATGTTTACGTAAATGGCAGCCCTTACCATATCAAAACGGTGCTCATAGGTCAGGAACTTCAATGCCCTGTGAAGCCAGATCAATGCAGAATAAGGTATTCCCCGTGCCAGGTCTATAGAACCAATCGTATTCATATTGGCACTGGTGGTCAATGTATCTCCAAACCTTTCGGCATCTGTTACCAGCTTATACAAAATGGTCAGCGACTCTGCATATTTACCTTTACCGCCAAGATACATGGCCTGTAACCGCGCTGCTTTAAAGTGTATGGCCCTTTCTTCAGAAATTTCAACCCTGTTGCCTTTTACTACCGGTTCAATGATAGCTACTGCACTGTCTGACCATCCCCAGCGCTGGTAAGCATTTGCCATAGCAATAGCAGCCAGGTCTATCATCTTTTTTTCTCCCGACTCCTGTGCCAGCACCTTTGCCCTGTACGCATAATAATCCATCGTATCCCGGTTCAGGTTCTGGTTCTCTTCGCACAGGTTCAGTATTGCCTGCAACGTTTCTTTTTTTCCTTTGGCATTATATACCAGTTGTCTCAAACTGTCTATGGTCCTGGTTTGGGCATGCAGAAAGCCTGTTAGTAATACAGCAGTAAAAAGCAGCAGTATGCTACGGAACATAGTGTGTTATCTGTTTCCAAATATACTTTTTATTAGCTGCAAATACCTGTTTGCAGACCTCAGCCAGCCATAGCTGTTTTCGGGCTCCGGTTGTTTCAAAAACTCCCGGTTTCCCGAACAATTCTGAGTCATCAAAAATCCCTTCTTTCGTATATCCGGGAAATACTCAATTTGTAGTATATAAGGTATTCATCAAAGCGTATAGGATATGATAATCACTTACATAGTGAACATTTACAGAGAGGGAACCCCTGTCGTTTTTACCCATTCACCCGGTACTGGTTGATATTATTTGCAGGAGCTACAGGAACAGCCACACAACAGAGGTCAGCATTTTTCCGCCACTGAATACATCATCGCCCGGCAATACCGTAAAAGGAACGGTCATTTCAAAAGGGACCGCAGAAGTACGCTTGGGAACGCTGGCTTTAAAATGAATCGTTTTACCTGAATTATTCTTTACACTAAAGGTAGTAAACGGATAGTTGGTTATGCATCCTGTAAACACCAGGAAACCTGTAAATTTCAACAAAAGCCAGGTATACGTATACATCTATGCACCATTATGAAAGAATATCCCGCTGCTAAAAATGGCAGCAACAGTGCTGTAAACCGGTTTTATTTCGTTCCTTCACGCATCTATGCCACCCAACAAATTCCTGCTGTACGGTGCCAATGGTTACACCGGTGAACTGATCGCCCGTTTTGCCCATCAATATGGTCTGCAACCCATACTGGCAGGCAGAAATCAAAAAGCCATTGAAACCCTGGCAGCAAAACTACAGCTTCCGTTTGTTGTATTTGATCTGCACAACAAAGTTGCGCTGCGCAACGCCCTGCAGGATGTTCCGCTGGTAGTGCATGCAGCAGGACCATACGATTTTACCGCACAACCGGTTGTGGAGGCTTGTCTTGATACGAATACACACTATATTGACCTGAATGGAGATATGGATGTTTTTAACATGCTGCTGAATTATAATCAACAGGCTCTTGAAAAAAACATTATGGTAATGCCCGGTGCAGGGTTTGATGTAGTGCCTACAGATTGCCTGGCATTATTTCTGAAAAACCGCTTGCCGGATGCTACCGATCTGAAAATTGCATTTGCTATCCTGGGCAGTGCATTATCACGCGGCACTTCCATTACTACGCTGCTTAAGCTGGGTATGCCCGGAGCTATCCGGAGAAATGGTGTTATTGTGCCGGAACCGGTGGGTAAACGCGGCCTGTCAATTAATTTTCCCGGCTATGCCAAACCACAATTTATGATGAGCATTCCCTGGGGAGACGTTAGTACCGCATATTTCTCTACGGGTATTCCCAATATTGAAACCTATACCGGCATTCAAAAAAGTGTATGGTACTTTTTAAAAGCGCAGGTTGCTTTTAACTGGCTGTTACGCACCTCACTGGTAAGAAGTATCATCAAAAAGATCATCACCAGCGGATCACCGGGACCAAACGATACAGTACGCGATAAAGCCCTAAGCCTGATATGGGCAAAGGTAAGCAACGCAAAAGGCAAATCCGTAACAGCTACCATGCAATGCCCCGAAGCTTATTCGCTGACCGCCTATACCATTCTGCTGATTGCACAAAAGATCATTCACGGACATTTTAAAGCAGGTTACCAAACACCCGCCAGTGCTTATGGTGAAGACCTCATTATGGAAATACCCGGCGTTTCACGCAACATTGAAGAGGAGAAAAAATAGACCTTACTCAAAATAAAAGTTCCCGCAATCAATATGTATATGACTGCGGGAACCTGGTTATTATTTTGCTTAGTTATAACGTCTTACCCTGAATGAACAGTTCACCATATGCACACCGTTATTGCTGATATCAAGCATATAACTCGAGAAACTTCCACTGATAAAGCCACCTATTTTACCATACTCTGTAATATCTACAGCAATGGGTACAGGCCAGTAAGCACGGCCACCCGGGAAAACAGTAGAAAACACATCACTTACCGTATGAGTACCTGCAATCTCTGAAGGTCCGTCAAACAGAAATGCCATCTTTTGTTCCTCATTTGGTTTTCCGCTGAGTGTTGCGATCTGTGTGGCAGTGGTTTGTCCTGCTGTTATAAAATATGCAGCCAGCGTATCAGCAGGTTCTGTTAATGTAGTAGCAACGCCATCAACAGTACAGGTAATAAAACCCATGGTATTGATGCCACAGGCAGATAATGCGCCCAGGTTATTTGCACCGGGAACCAATGTAACAGCTTGCGGGGTATTCTGCTGGTAACTGCCATTATCAACAGCCACCACATTTACCACTGTATTGGTACAGGCCAGTCCTGTAAAACTAAAATTACCATTACTGATATTTATGCGGTTGTAAAAACCGTGATCATAGGTTTGTACATAGCCATTGGTAACCGGTTGACTATTGCAATTGGTTACACTTCCGCTGATGGTTACAACGCTTTGGCCCAGGTTGCCGGTAAGCGTACCCAGGTCAACATCTGCTGCAGCCGTTGTAAATGCATGCGAATAAGCAGAAGTGGCGCAGGTTGTAAGGATATCCAGTACCAGGCTGGAATTGGCAAAAACAGCCCCGCTGATATTGCCATCTGCATCTGTATATCCGAATTTGCTATAGCCGGCATTCTGCGGCATACCGGCAAAAGTTATACTCACCGGTACATTGGCCAAAGGATGTGCAGATGCGTCAGTTATTTTTGCTTTTACATTTACCAGGTGACCGCCCTCAGCACCTTCCCAGAAAGAAAAGTGTGATACGGTTCCTACATACGTATTACCTGTTTTTGTGGCAGTACCTTCCTGCTTCCACAAACCGGTAGTATCATTAAAAGACCAGAGACTGATAGTAGCGGGCGCCTGTGCAGACAATGCTGTTGGTACAGGAATGGTTAGGCTAGCTGTTTTACCACTGGCAATCTGCAGCAACTGTCCGTTGGCAGCTCTCAACTCTACAGCCATTGCACCATAAGATCTTAATGCTTTCAGATATCCTTCGCTATCCGTGCCGCGGTTATCACCGGGACTTTGCGATTGCACTGTGCCTTCTTCAGCAGGATTTATCCAGCGCGCATTTACATGCACCTGCCCTGTATAGGCAACGCCACTGCCGGCAATTACCACTCCATTGGCAGGCAATACTATTTTTCCACCTTCCGTTGTATTTACTGTACCTCCGGCAGCAGCATCAACAGTGCCAACTTCTTTTTTCGACAGGAGCTTAATGCGTACAAAGACTTCTTTATTTTCCTGTGGTATAAATGTTTTATAACTATCAAAATGACCGGAACGTTCTACTTTTACACTGCCGGCTGATTTGGGAAATGCAGCACCCGTTACTTTAAAATATCCAAATTCATCTGTCTTCACTTGTTTATCTCCGGCAATAACTATCACAAAGGGCACCGGATTATCAGCTTCATCGGTTACAAAACCCGCTACAGACGAAGTAATCTTTACCGTCAGGTCTGGTTTCTTTAGCTCAGGCTGAACGATCTGCTCCTCCCCTCCATGATCTTTTCTACACGCATTGACAACTAAAAGGCCGGCTACACAAAATAACAATGAGTAGTGTTTCAACTTCATAAGACAAGGTATTTAATACAGAAACGGTTGATGTGTTTTGCCTCAAACGAATCCGGCAATGATTTATTTCCATGTCGGCACCGAAAATATTGCGTTCAAATATAATTGCTTTATACCCCGGTAATACATAGTTGCTTTTTTATACATATCAGCTACATTAGGCATATTTATAATACGATAAACCATGCATTAACCTGTGTTTTCTAAAAGACTGCTTATCATTGCTGAATAGCTACATTTGCAGTTTGCAGGCACTACAACATTTCAAAAAAAAGACATGTACGACATCTGCTGCGTAGGACATATTACATTAGATAAAATAGTTACCCCACAGTCAACAGTTTATATGCCCGGGGGAACCTCTTTTTATTTTTCCAATGCCATTCGCAACCTGCCTGTAAACTACCAGTTGGTTACAGCACTGGCTGAAAAAGAAATGCAGCATGTTACTGATCTGCGTATGTCAGGTATTCCGGTAACAGCTATGCCCAGCAGGCACACCGTTTTTTTTGAAAACATTTATCCTGAACATTCCGATCACAGAATTCAAAATGTGCTGGCAACTGCTGATCCTTTTACCATCGATCAATTGAAAAATATACAGGCAACAGTATTCCATTTAGGTCCTTTACTGGCTGATGATATTCCCGTTGCACTTATTGAAGATATTGCAGCACGAAGTATGGTATCGCTGGATGTGCAGGGCTATCTGCGTACAGTAAAGGATCAGAAAGTGATTGCAACAGACTGGCAGGCAAAGAAAGAAGCATTACAGAATATCACTATACTGAAAGCCAGTGAATCTGAAATGACAGTACTGACAGGAGAAACCAACATTACGCAAGGTGCAGCCACACTGCATAAATGGGGCGTAAAAGAAGTAGTGATCACTGCCGGTAGTAAAGGTTCGGTGATCTGCAGCAACAATGCATTTTATCATATCCCTGCATTTATACCACGTGTTACCACAGATGCCACTGGTTGTGGTGATACCTACATGGCCGGGTACCTGTACAAACGTCATCAACAGACAGGTATACAGGAAGCTGGCGAATTTGCTGCAGCCATGGCAACCTTAAAACTCGAAAGCTCCGGTCCGTTTACAGGTGCGGAAAATGAGGTTATGCAGTTATTACAACACGGCAAAAGGAATAACCATCACTGGCAATAAATAAAAAACTTCCGGAAACACCGGAAGTTTTCATTCAGTTTATTCATTGCCAGGCTTATTGCTGCGCATACATAACAATGGAAGCTCTTGCAAGAGAGTTACCGGATAAATAGAAACCAACAAATGCCGGTGAAGCATTTTTGTCCAGCTCCAGTTTTGTTTTTAGTGCATATACTGTGAACAGGTATTGATGAGGCGCACCGGGAGTTGGACAAGGACCGATATAACCGGGTTTACCCGCATCAGTATTACTCTGAACAGCGCCTGCAGGAGTAAGATTTTTAGTAATATCTCCTGCATTGGAAGGCAAAGAAGTTGTATTTGCGGGAATATTAAAGATCACCCAATGCCAGAATCCACTGCCGGTAGGCGCATCCTTATCATACATCGTTACAGCAAAACCCTGCGTACCGTCCGGTGCATTTTCCCAACTGAGTTGTGGTGACACATTTTCACCATGACAACCAAAACCTGCCGCAAATTGTTTTTGTGTTGCCTGCCCACCAATATCATTGCTTTTTAAAGTAAAGGTTTGCGCACCTGCATGTATAGATGCCCATACTGTCATCACCATAATAAAAATTGCCTTTTTCATTCGTTTGAATTTAAATGTATAAGGCAAAATTAAACCCGGTAGATACAGTGCATGTTAGGCTACCGGTTCAAAAACTATGGCTGAACGTTCAATTTCTGTTGCTGAAACGCACGGGGACTTACACCAAATACCTGTTTGAAGGACTGGCTGAAACTGGAAAGATTTTCATATCCTACTTTGAAATATACCTCTGCAGGTTTTTCACCATGATATTGCAACAGGTCAGCCGCCCGCTCCATTCTTTTTTGCAGCATCCACCTGTTAGGAGAAGTGCCGTAGATCTTTACAAAACGGCGTTTAAAAGTAGATACACTGGTATTACATAAAAACGCAAGTTCTTCTACTGAAATATTGCTCTCAATATTGGCCTCTGTTACTTTCCTTATTTTCAATTCTTCATCGTCCACCGGTGTCAATGCACGGTATGATTGCATCAACAAGGGATGTTTGTAACAGAGATACATTAACAGCTCTTCTGCTTTCAGCACCGCCATTTGCTGTGAAATGCCGGCTGTATTTTGTAAAAGCAGGCTGAGGGAAGCAATATAATTCCTGATAAAATCGTCCTTATCCAGCAACAGGAAAGGTTGTTGCATTTCTGTACTGATGATGCCTTCCTGTAATGCATCGGGATGTTTTACAAAAAAATCAGTCAATACCTGGTTATCAAAAAACAACAGCAGGCTTTTGTATATTCCTTCTGTATTCAATAACCGTTCGGTCATAATGCAATTGCCGGGTGACAACAACAGGAAATGATCATTATCTATCTGTGCATGCTTTCGCGGATAGTAAACTATTTTCTGACCTGCCAGTAAAAAACTGAACAAATGCTGGTGCAGGATCACTTTATTGTTCATGGTACTCTCTGTAGCCGTATACTGCAAACACGTAACAGATCCGGTGTGAGGATGCTGCACTATTTTCAGAAGATCGGATGGTATACAAAACTCCGGCATATACAATAAAGGTACTATATATTCACTGGCAGCCGGCTTTGCTCCATTTACTTGCAGTTGATTTTCAGGTTGGCAGAAAAAAATTGTAATATCGTTTTTTAATTTTTTTATTAAGTCATGCACCCAATACCGGCTACACCTGTTACAGGCCCCCAGAGAAGTATCGCATATAAAATTTTTACCAACCTTACCTTCTGGGTGCTGATCGCTATTATAGCCGGCATCCTGCTGGGGCATTACGCACCCGCTACCGGTGTCAAAATGGAACAGGTTGGTAAACGCTTTGTAGACCTTATCAAACTCTTCATTGGCCCTATTATCTTTCTCACCATTGTATTAGGGATCAGTGGCATGGGCGATCTGAAAAAAGTAGGTCGCATTGGTGTAAAATCGCTGGTATATTTTGAAGTAGTAACCACCCTGGCGCTTGTTATTGGCATTGCGGTAGCACACTTTATACAACCCGGTAAAATTGACAAAAGCGGTTTGCCTATCCAGGATGCCAGTAAATACACCAGGAACCCCGCAGAAGCATTTAGCTGGCTCAAATTTTTCCTGGACAATTTTACATTACAGGTATTGGTAGTGGCCATCATCACCGGTATTGCACTCAGTTTTTCCAGGCACAGGGAAAAGGCAATTGTCTTTTTATCAAAAATCTCTAAGATCGTGTTCACTGGTTTAAAATATGTGATGTACCTGGCGCCGCTTGGTGCATTTGGAGGCATGGCTTATACAATTGGTAAATTCGGATTACAAACACTGATACCATTGGGCAAACTGATGCTCACTGTATACATCACCATGTTCCTGTTCATATTCCTGGTGTTGGGTAGTATTATGCGTTTTTATAAAGAAAGCATTATTCAGTTCCTTAAATATATCCGCGCCGAATTATTGCTGGTATTAGGGACTTCTTCTTCCGAAGCTGCATTACCATCCATTATGCAGAAGCTGGAAAAAATGGGTTGCAGCAAATCTGTAGTTGGACTTGTAATACCAACAGGTTATTCTTTCAACCTCGATGGTACTTCCATTTACCTTTCAATGTCAGTCATTTTCCTGGCCCAGTTGTACAATGTACATCTGACACCTGTAGAAATGCTGAGCATTATCGGCATATTGATGATCACTTCCAAAGGCGCAGCGGGAGTTACAGGCAGTGGATTTATTGTACTGGCTTCCACACTTACTGCATTGCACAAAATACCGGTAGAAGGGCTGGCCTTTCTGTTGGGTGTAGATAAATTTATGAGTGAGGCACGTGCCATCACCAACATCATCGGCAATGGTGTTGCCACCATTGTCATTTCCAAAAGCGAAAAAGAATACCATCCACCGGTACCTGTTGAAGCCTGATCATTTAACATTCACTGTTATTGAAATAAGCCAGGCCACAACTTGGCCGCCTGTTGACAGATATATGCATGTTCGTGTTTTCCGGCTCCGTCAGGAGTCACCTATACCTTACAGAAAGCTCCTGCCCGAACTGAATACCGCACGCAAATCAATTGCTTTGCTATAAGTGTGTAGCTTCTCCGGAGCTTCATTCAACGACTTTGATTTGACATTCATGAAAACAACGCATTCAAAAAATATCTCTGTAAATTTTATCAATAAAAAAGCCCCGGTAGTACTACCGGGGCTGATCATTTATAGAACTCAGTGTATTACTCTCCATCCATCATACGCATCAGTGGCCAGAATACATCGCCGTCTTCCTCTTCCACACTCACCAGGTCAAAATTGAGACGTTGGGATACATTCTCTTTGATCACCACACCTTCCTTGCGGTAGGTTTTGTATCCTTTTCTTTCCAGTACAATCACTACTTCACCCAATGGCATTTGCGGTACTTTGAAATTGCCGCCTGCATCGGAAATAAATTCTTTCCTGTCCTGGCCTTTAGGTGATGAAATAGAAACGGTAACGCCCTGTACAGGCTTTTTAGTAGCAGCATCTGTGATGGAACCGAATATCACAGGCTCAGCTTTTCCGGCATCCTTACCATTATCGTCAGATGTGGCAAACGCAGAAAAAGGTAAAAGAACTGCGAATAGCAGTGAAATTTTCCCGACTCTCATATGAAAGAGTTTTTTAAGGTTAGGTCGGCAAGACGGAATTCCGTTGATTGCTGCATACTGCCTGTCCGTTTTAAAAGAAACAGGTAGTGAAACAGTTTGTTTGGCGGATGAAAGATACTGAATTCTGCTCAATAAGGAGCAGGGCTACCGTCTAATTTTTTATCAAATTGTCATGACTCGCCGAGGTCTATTTCCGTATTGTCACCAATGTTCAGGCTGCGGGATTCGCCCTTTACTTCGGTATCACTTCCTATCAGAGAATGTGTTAATACAATGTCGTAGAGGTCTGCAAATGAACCGATAATGGAGTTCTTGATAATGGAGTAATTGATGGTCGTCTTTTCACCAATGGCCACATTAGGACCAATAATAGAATTTTTGATATCACAGCCTGGCGCTACGCTAACCGGTTGAATGATAATGGTATTCTCAAAATGATGTTCCGGGGCAATATTGGCGCCTATTTTTTTCAACAGGGTGGCGTTCGATTCCAGCAGGGTTTCTTTTTTACCACAGTCAAACCAGTTCTGCACCTTAAATGCCTTGAATTTAGCCCCATGCTGTATCATACATTCAATAGCATCGGTAATACTGAATTCGCCCCTGCTTTTTACCTGGTTACGAATGTTGTTCTCAAGACAACTAAAGAGGAACGAAGTTTCTTTAATACGGTAAATACCAACCAGCGCCATGTTCGATTTGGGGATCTGTGGTTTCTCTACCACCCGGCTGATGTAACCATCTTCGCCCAGCTCGGCCACACCAAAATCGCGCGGATCATCCACCCGTTTTACACACAGGCCCGAACAGGGCATGGCCAGTACTTCTTTTACATCATACTCGCAGATAGTATCACCCAGCACCACAAATATTTCATCATCACCTACTATGTGGCGCGTCAGCAAAATAGCATGACCAATACCGGACCGATCGCCCTGGTGCACAAAGTGCACCTGCAGATCGGGATATTTTTCCCGAACATAATCCTGGATCTTATCGCCCAGGTAACCAACAATAAAAATGAATTCCTTAAAGCCGGCTTCACAAAGCTGGTCAACAATAAAACTGAGGATTGTTTTGCCCGCAAGCGGGATCAAAGCCTTTGGTTGAGTATAAGTATGTGGTCGTAACTTGGTGCCTGCACCTGCTACGGGAATAATCGCTTTCATTGAAAAATAGTTGTCTTTCAGCCACCGGTAAAAACGTCCGGGTATTACCCTGCATGCTGCATGCCACTCCTTTCCTGTTCACTGCAAACCGGGGCCGTTTTATTGAAAAACAAATGCGTTTACCTTTTTCAAAACTGTGAAAGTAGTGAAAACTGGTGAATCGGCAAGCCTGTTTCAGGTTTCGTGAAACGTCAATCGTGAGACGTGAGGGGTCGCTGCGGTTTCGCCTGTTGTTCGAAGTTCGCGGCTTTTCAGACTTCGGACTTCCGGCTTTATGATTCCATAACAATCAAGCTATATAACCATCAAGCCATCAACAAATCACATCTTCCTCACTTACGAACGCTCCACCCACTTCTTATTTCATATTTATTTCTCATTGGCCTATTTTTGCGCCATGCAAAAAGACACCTTGGTTTTTGACCTCATCAACAAAGAGTTAGCCCGTCAGCGCAACGGCATTGAACTCATTGCTTCCGAAAACTTTACATCTTACCAGGTAATGCAGGCCATGGGCTCTGTACCTACCAACAAGTATGCGGAAGGCTATCCCGGCAAACGCTATTACGGTGGTTGCGAAGTGATAGATGAAATTGAAACCCTCGCTATTGAGCGTTTAAAAAAAGTATTTAACGCTTCATGGGCCAATGTGCAGCCGCACAGTGGCGCACAGGCCAATACAGCAGTGTTCCTGGCCTGTCTGAAACCCGGCGACAAAATACTGGGTCTTGACCTGAGCATGGGCGGACACTTAACGCATGGCAGCCCTGCCAACTTCAGCGGTAAAAACTACCAGGCATTGTTTTATGGTGTAAAAAAAGAAACAGGGTTGGTCGATTATGAACAACTGGAAGCTACTGCCCGTGCTGAAAAACCCAAAATGATCATCTGCGGTGCTTCTGCCTATAGCCGCGATTGGGATTATGCACGCATCCGTGCCGTGGCCGACGAAATCGGAGCGTTGGTAATGGCAGATATTGCACACCCCGCCGGTTTAATTGCCAAAGGTTTGCTGAATGATCCGTTCGATCATTGTCATATTGTTACTTCAACTACGCACAAAACATTGCGCGGCCCACGTGGTGGCGTTATTATGATGCGCAATGATTTTGATAATCCATTCGGTATTAAAGATCCGAAAGGTAATATCCGTTCTATGAGCGCATTGCTGGACCTGGCTGTATTTCCCGGTATGCAGGGCGGACCATTAGAACACGTTATTGCAGCAAAAGCAGTAGCATTTGGTGAAATCCTGACTGATGATTTTACAACATACGCCAAACAGATCGTCAGCAATGCACAGGCAATGGCCAAAGCACTGGTAAGCCGTGGCTATAACCTTATCAGCGGCGGTACCGATAACCACCTGATGCTGATCGATCTGCGCAATAAAAACCTCACAGGTAAAAAAGCACAGGAAACACTGGATAAAGCGCATATCACATTAAATAAAAATGCAGTACCTTTTGATGACAAATCACCCTTTGTTACTTCAGGTATCCGTGTAGGTGTGCCTTCCATCACTACCAGGGGGATGAAAGAAGCGCATATGGAAACCGTAGTAGGACTGATTGATGAAGTACTGACCAACACCGAAGATGAACAGAAAATTGAAGCGGTGAAAGGTAAAGTGAAAGAATTTATGCAACAGTTCCCATTGTATCCCGAATTGGGCTAAACCTGTATTTATGTTACAACGTAAACAAACTATCTGGTTACTGCTGGCTGCCGTGGCAGCATTTCTTACAATGAATTTTTCATTTTACAGTGGTAATCTCTCTGTCAATAACCAGCCGGTATTTCAGGAGCTTACAGCACGCTCCAATACATTTTTGCTGATCCTTACAGTGGCCACAGGCCTGCTGGCACTGATCAGTGTATTCCTGTACAAGAACCGCAAGCTGCAGCTACGGCTTACACTGATAGCCATACTGGTGTCTGTTGTAAACATTGTACTGTTCTTTTCAGAAGCAAAGAAATACCTGCAGGGCAATTATACCCTTACCTGCATACTGGTATTTGTAATTCCCATATTGCTGGTACTGGCTTCACGTGGTATTTACAAGGATGAAAAGCTGATAAGAAATATCGACAGGTTACGTTAACAGTAGTAACTGATAATATTGAAAAAGGATCATCATCTGATGATCCTTTTTCATGTATACGATGTCAGTATTGAACTATTCACCTGTTATCAGTGCTGGTTTATTTACCCAGTTCCAGCTCATACGCCACGATCTTCTTTTTTGTTTTCTGTTGTGTATCGATCACTTTAACCCGGATGGTCTCCTCACCATTGCTGTACAGCGTATGCTTTGATTCTTTAAAATCAAAATAGCCTGTTGAATGATAATTGTGCGACAACAGGTAAGATGCTATTTCCTGGTATTCTTCCTTATTATAGGTACGATAGGTTACCAGCCTGCTGGATAAGTTGCGTACAGTTACATCCATAAAAGTAAGCGTACGGATATTGGGCAGGTTCTTTTCATCATCCACATCAAAGGTAGAATACTGGTAAAAGGCGCTGGACGAATCCACCTCCTTCTTCATCAGGCGATAGCCTTTCTTTTTAAGCGTAGTATCAATGGTTTTTACAGACGCATTTACAATGGTCAGCAGATCGGGTACAGCCAGTTGCTGCGCATATACACCTGTACCCCAAAATAATAATACCAGTAAAAAAAATGGCTTCATGAAATGTTTACGATAACTGTTGCTGCAAATAAACGGCAGGTTTTGCATTGATTATGTTAAAAACCAGCGAATAGCGTATTTTGATATCCTTTATTTTAATCCGCAACGCTTGCACCATCCAAACTTTTTATATACCTTGCCGGCTCTTACTGTCTTAATTCCTATCTGAAAACTGCCATATTCTTAATTCCTTTCAAAAACTGCATCGGGTAACTATTACCTTGTCTCGCTACATGTCCTCTATTGCTATGATAAGCCTTTGACCACTTATCATTCATCCAAATTGCTGTAAAATGAAAAAAATTTACACAAACCTCTGTGTGCTTATTCTGTTATGCGTTACCTTTTTCCAATCTCAGGCCCAAAGCTGTGCTACGGCCAGAGTTTACCCCTACAAGTACAAAAATCAAAACAAATGCTTTGTATTTGTAAGCGGCGGTATTGCCGGTGCTAATATTCACGTGTATAGCAACGGTACCCGTATTAACGTAAGTGAAAACTCAACTGACAACTGGGGCGACGGAACTGTATTCTTTGATTGCAGCTCTACCGTTACAGCAGTAATACTGACCAAACCAGACGGTTCAGTATGTTCGCTGACAGGTACTAAAATTGCAGACGTTGGCGAGATATCCACACTGCCCATCATCCTGTCTTCATTCAAAGCAGAAGTAAAGAACAGTACTGCTAACCTGCAGTGGGTTTCTTCTACTGAATTGCGCAGCGACGAATACCAGATCCAGCGCAGCACTGACGGTAAAAACTTTACCACTATCGGTTCTGTAAAATCAAAAGGCAACTCTGTAGAGTTTGTAAAGTACACTTTTGCTGATGCACAACTGGGTAGCAGCGCAGCTTACTACCGTTTGAAAATGGTAGATATTGACGGTACTTTTGAATATTCAAAAGTGGTATACGTGAACAACAAAAATGGTGTTGCTACATCATTGTCTGTTTTCCCTAACCCATTCCGTTCTGATGTACAGTTGGTAGGTGTTGCAGCTGCTGATGTAAACAAACAGAACATCCGCATTTATGATGTTGCCGGCAAACAGATCAACTTTAGTGTTTCCGGTTCTAACGCTATCACTGTAGATCCCACTACTCCACGTGGCATTTACATTCTGCGTATTAAAGAGCAGACTTTCAAATTGGTAAAAGAGTAATAGCGCATTAAGCTATTGTAAGTTAATAAGCACACACAGTACAAAGCCCGGAGCGCATCGTTCCGGGCTTTGTTATTTAGTAAGGTAACACTTATTAAGTAACTACAACAGGCAACCAGCCGTGCTTCTCATTGTAACACGTTACAGAAATTTTCCTGTTTTGCTTTCCTTACAATCCTTTAATCCCTTCGGCAAGCCGGTATACACAATATTTCCGCCACCATCGCCGGCTTCTGGTCCCAGGTCAATTACCCAATCAGCGCTTTTAATAACGTCTGTATTGTGTTCTATTACCAGTATGGAATGCCCCTGGTCTATCAATGCATTGAAAGATGCCAGCAGCTTCTTGATATCGTGAAAGTGCAAACCGGTAGTAGGCTCGTCAAAAATGAACAGGATATGTCCCTGGCTTTTACCCTTTCCTAAGAAAGAAGCCAGTTTTACACGTTGTGCCTCACCACCCGAAAGCGTGTCGGATGACTGGCCCAGTTTTACATAGCCCAGGCCTACACTGCTCAACGGCTGGATCTTATTCACGATATCTTTCTCATCTTTAAAAAATGCCAGCGCATCATCCACACTCATTTCCAGCACATCATAAATATTCTTTTCGCGGTAGGTTACTTCCAGTACCTCTTCTTTGAATTTTTTACCGCCACATACTTCACAAGTAAGATGTACGTCTGCCAGGAACTGCATTTCAACAATCTGCTCGCCTTCACCTTTACAGGTATCACAGCGACCACCATCTACGTTGAATGAAAAATGTTTCGGTTGAAAACCACGCAGCTTACTCAAAGGTTGTTTGGAATACAACTCCCTGATCTCATCATATGCTTTAATGTACGTAACCGGGTTACTGCGCGATGATTTACCAATGGGATTCTGATCCACCATTTCTATCTGTGAAATATATTCGATATCACCGCTTACTACTTTGTGCATACCCACTTTATCAGCAGGCTCGCCCTTCAGCTTTTTCAGCGCAGGATATAGGATCTGTTTTACCAGGGTTGTTTTACCACTGCCACTTACGCCACTTACCACACTCAGCACATTCAACGGAAACTGTACAGTAATATCTTTCAGGTTATTCTGTCTTGCACCTTCTACTGTTACTGAGCGGTTCCACTTACGCGTTTTTGCAGGCGGATCAATGGTCAGCTCACCTTTCAGGTATTTACCAGTCAGGCTTTTCGGGTTGGCCACCAGTTCATCATAATTACCGGAAGCCACAACTTCACCGCCAAGATGTGAGGCCAGCGGCCCCATATCAATAATGAAATCAGCCTCACGCATCATCATTTCATCGTGCTCCACTACTACTACTGTATTGCCCAGGTCGCGCAGTTCTTTCAATACATTGATCAAACGCTCTGTATCGCGCGAATGCAGGCCAATGGATGGCTCATCCAGTATGTATAATGAATCGGTCAGGTTACTGCCCAGCGAACGGGTTAACTGGATACGCTGGCTTTCACCGCCACTCAGTGAATTGGCAAGACGGTTAAGTGTCAGGTAACCAAGACCCACATCTTTCAGTGTTTTAAGCCGGTGGTGAATCTCGATCAATACTCTTTTGGCAACCTGCTGGTCAAAATCGCTCAGGCTGAGCTTATCAAACCAAACAGCCAGGTCTTTTACCGGCATTTCGCACAATTCACCAATATGTACACCACCTACCTGCACATACAATGCTTCCTTACGAAGCCTGTATCCTTTACAATCCGGGCAGGCAGTACGGCCCCTGTAGCGTGATAACAGTACACGATACTGCACCTTGTACAGGTTCTGCTCTACCTCTTTGAAAAAATCGTTGATGCCTTCTGCAAACTCATTTCCTTCCCACAGCGTGTTGTACTGCTGTTTAGTAAGGTCTGCAATAGGTTTATGTACTGGAAAATCGAATTTGCGGGCGTTTTTGATAAACTGCTCTTTCCACCAGCCCAGTTTCTCCCCTTTCCAGGGGGCCACGGCTCCTTCATATATGCTCAGCCGGCGGTCAGGGATTACCAGGTCGGCATCAATGCCCAGTACCTGACTGAAGCCCTCGCAGGTAGGACATGCTCCAAAGGGATTATTGAACGAGAACAGGTTGGGTACCGGTTCTTCAAATACAATTCCGTCCAGTTCAAATTTATTGGAAAATGAGAGCTTTTTAGCCCCATTGATCTCCAGCATCAGTTCACCTTCGCCCTCATAAAAGGCTGTGCCAGCCGAATCGCTGATACGGTGAATATCATCTTCATCAAATGCCTTTACTATCAGCCTGTCAATCAGTACATAAGTTTCGGCAGCGGGCTTCCATTTTTTGGGTGGTGCGCCTTCTTCATCCATCACATCTTCAATACGGATCACCTCGCCATTGGCATACAAACGCGAAAAACCCTTTTGCATCAGGATGTTCAGTTCCTCTTGTGGTTTGCGGTTTTTCTGCTGTTTGAAAGGTATCAGCATCAGCACTTTATCACCATGCTGCATTCCTTCAATGGCTTTCAAAACATCCTGGATATCATCCTTTTTCACTTCCCTGCCCGATATCGGCGAAATGGTTTTTCCCACACGGGCGTATAGCAGGCGCAGGTAGTCATATATTTCCGTCATACTGCCTACGGTAGAGCGCGGCGTACGCGTAATGACCTTCTGCTCAATAGCTATGGCGGGGCAAAGTCCTTTGATGTAATCTACATCGGGCTTTACCATACGCGCCATAAACTGGCGGGCATAGGCGCTAAGGCTTTCCGCATACCGACGCTGCCCTTCGGCAAACAGGGTATCGATGGTTAAGGAAGACTTGCCCGAACCTGAAACACCTGTAACCACCACCAGCTTATTGCGGGGAATATGTACAGAGACATTTTTCAGGTTGTGAACGCGTGCACCCTTAATATATATGCTTTCAAAAACAGGGGATTGTTCCGGCTGTTTTGATATGGTACTTTTTTTAGCTGTAACTGTCATAATCGGAGAACCACAAATTTACCGCATTCGGAGGTATAATAATAAGAGTAATATTTAATGGGTAATGGGTAAAAAAATCTAAAAACGGCTTAAAGTTTGCTTTTTTGAAAAAAGTCTATATCTTTAATTGGTTATTTGTACTGAATTTATGACACGCATATAAAAACTTTACTGCCTATAGATAGTATCACTTCTACACAGAAAAGCCGTTCAAAATAAAATCCATTATTTAAATATCCTATAACCTTCAAAACCGTAGAAGTTTATGAATTCACTACGTAAAAAGACCGATCATGAATTAATCCAGGACTTCCAGGGCGGAAACCTGCATGCACTTGAGACGCTAATCTTACGTCACAAGGACAAAATGTACACTTCTATTCTTTTCCTCGTCAAAGACAAGTACCTCGCTGAAGACATTTTCCAGGATGTACTGATCAAAATTATTGACACCATCCGCGGTGGCCGTTACACCGAGGAAGGCAAATTCTTACCATGGGCCATGCGCATTGCACACAACCTGTGTGTTGACCACTTTCGTAAGGTAAAACGCGCACCAGCAATCAAAACAGGCGATGATCGTGACATTTTTGAAGTGATCAACTTCACTGAAGATGGCGCTGACGTTAAAATGATGAAACGCCAGAGCTATGACCGTGTTCGCCAGATGCTGGATCTGCTGCCAGACGATCAACGCGAAGTGATCATCCTGCGCCATTATGCTGATCTGAGCTTTAAAGAAATCGCTTCTTTAACCAATTGCAGTATTAACACTGCTTTAGGAAGAATGCGCTACGGATTGATTAACTTACGCAAGATGATGATGCAAAAGAAAATTGCATTATAATCATTACTGGTCAGTACAGCTAAAAACCGAAAATCCATGAAACATCATTACTCAGTAAAGGAATTTGGTAGCAAAGCTGCTAACAAGTAAAAATAAATCGCGTAACATAATTGTCATTCTGCTTCTCCATCCTGCTAAATTGAATTGCCTGGTTGCAGAAAGGTTGAATCAGAATGACGCCTAACTAAAAAGCCCCCGCATGTACGAAGCGGGGGCTTTTTTATTGGGGAAATATTTGAGTATCAGAAGTCAGATCGTTTGATGGCTATATAGTTACTGATTATAATAATCAAACTATATAGCTATCAATTCATATTGTTATTTTCCTGGCGGGGTATCTCACCCGCCGGAATAAATTTATTTCTTTCTGTTCGCATCCACACCACACTGCAGCCACTGAGCAAATTCACGCGCAGTAGGCGTATAGCCCTTGGTTTTGGTCAACACTTTTTCATCGGTACTTATAATAGCATACTGCGGTTGTGATACAGCATTAAAGTTCTCTGACTGGAATGTAGCCCACTTATCACCTACCGTTACAATCTTTTTCTCCCCGCCGGCTTTCACATGGTAAGTGATCTGTTCGGCTGCCGGTAACTTGTTACGTTCATCCACATACAGCGATACTACAATAAACGAATCTTTCATCAGGTGATGTACTGCTTCATTTGTCCACACATTTTCCTCCATACGGCGGCAGTTTACACATGCCCATCCCGTAAAGTCGATCAATACCGGTTTATTTTCCTTTTTAGCCAATGCAAGCGCTTCTTCATAATCACGTAATGGTTCAATACCTTTTTCGCAATTCACCGGGTTGTGATACACACTATAACATAATGGGGGCGGAAATCCACTGATAAGAGAAAGATTGGCCCATTTTGTATTGGTAAGACCGGGTACCAAGTATAGGGTAAATGCGCCAAAGATCACAATGAAGGTCCACCTTATTTTACTGAGTTTTTTTATGGGGCTGTCATGCGGAAACCTGATCTTACCCAACAGATACAATACCAGTAATATGCCGATAATAACCCAGAAAGCTATGAACAACTCTCTCTTCACTATTCCCCATTGTTCTACCAGGTCTGCGTTGGATAAAAATTTCACTGCCATGGCCAGTTCCAGAAAACCTAACACAACTTTTACCGATGTTAACCAGCCACCAGATTTTGGTAACGACTGCAGCCAACCAGGAAACATAGCAAAAATGGCAAAAGGTAAAGCCAAGCCAAAACCAAAACCCGCCATACCGAAAGTAAGCTGCATAGGACCACCATCACTGGATAAAGCCCCCACTAGTAAAGAACCTAAAATAGGACCTGTACACGAGAAAGATACAATGGCAAGTGTAAGTGCCATGAAGAAAATACCCGCCAATCCTGCACCCGATTTTGAACCGGCGCTATTTGCTACACTACCTGGTAAGGTAATTTCAAAATATCCAAAGAACGAAATGGCGAATACAATGAAGATCACAAAAAATACAAGGTTCAGCCAAACGTTGGTAGATATATTATTCAATATCTCAGGATTGCCCTGTCCAATAAAGTGAAAAGGAATACTGAGTAAGATATATATCAGGAAAATGAACAGGCCGTACAACACAGCGTTGGCAATTCCTTTGCCTTTACTGCCTGATTGCTTGGTAAAAAATGAAACAGTTAAAGGGATCAGCGGAAATACGCAGGGGGTTAACAAAGCGATAAAACCTCCTATCAGTCCCAGCAGGAAAATGCCCGCCAATCCTTTTCCTTCAGTACCATCATCACCACAATTGCTGACAGGATTTTTTAAATCAAAGGACTCAATTTTGATCCGGGTAGCAGATGCTACACCACCTTCCATCGCTACAGAAAAGGCATGTGGGCTCAGGGGATAAAATTCTTCTCCTTTACCATACGTATAGCGGAATGTACCCAGCAATGTAGCGGGTACTGCATTTTTAAACTGTACTGTTACTGTAAAAGCAACAGTGCCTGCTGCCTGGAAGACCTTAAAGGACGCGTTGTCGAAAATAGGATTAACAATGGTTTTTGCAGTACCATTTTCACGAAAAGGATGCTGTATTACAATGGAAGAATCTGCAAATTCTACTTCAACGGCAGGAACTTCTGAAATCACTTCATTAGCGCCGTATAGCTGCCATTGGTCATTACCTGTTGTAGTAAACGTCAGTTCATATATTCCGTTCTGTATCTTTTTACTGGTAACCTGCCATTTGTAAAGCGTAGAATCCTGGGCATTAACCAAAAAAGGGGTAAAGAGTGCTACACAGAGGAGGAGGCGTACAATAAGTTTCATAATCAGAATAAAAAAATCGTAATAAAAACAAACGAGTTCTTGACCTAAGAACTCGTTCTCTAAAATTAGTTGTTTACATTATACGCACTATCCGCCAATGGCTACAGAGAATTCTATTTCTGCGGGAGGTAAACACTCTTTGTCGTTACATACCATAAACTCAACTTTTCCTGCCAGGTTGGTTTTAGCCGCACCTTTCACTTTTACTACCTGCACAAAGTCTACGTTCTTTTCATAATAGTTTACAACACCGCCCCAAACTTCCTCATTCTTTTTGATCATTTTGCCCATTTCCTTAGGCTTACCGTCTACAGTCAACAATGGGTTTTTGGTAAAAGTAAATACAGTAGGCAAAGGGCCATCCACACCCACATTCTGTGCATACATGTGCCAGTTGCCATTTATAGTAGCTGTTAAATGTACTTCGTAGGTTTTATCGGCTATTTTCTTTGCGGTATACACCCATTTTACCTGTTTATCAGATTGAGCAAACAAAGCAACACCAAAGATCAGTACCAGACTTGTAAGTAATACTTTTTTCATATCAGTGATTGTATATTGATATATAACTATTAACCAGTCTCAAATGTCTAAGAAAATATGCTAATTATTTTCTAAAAATTAGCCAAGGCACTGGTCTGCTTAGCAAAAGTGTTCTTTGCGTTGATCAGCAATGACTGTATGATGATTTTTCCGTCTGTATTGCCCAATGCTTCGGAAGTAGCTCTTTCAGGGTGTGGCATCATACCAAACACATTGCGTTCAGCATTACAGATACCTGCAATATTCCTGGCAGCTCCATTGGGATTGGCCTGTGGGGTAATACGTCCTTTTTCATCGCTGTAGTAATAGATCACCTGGTTGTTGGCTTCCAACTTATCCAGAGTAGCATCATCAGCATAATAGCGTCCCTCACCGTGTGCAATAGGCACTTTCAGGGCTTTATCAGATCCTACACCTTTGAGGTATATATTTTTGCACACAAATTGTTGATTTCCATTTCTTACCAGAACACCTGGCAGTAACCCTGATTCACACAGCACCTGGAAACCGTTACATACGCCCAGTACTTTACCACCATTATTGGCAAATTCTATCACGCTCTGCATCATCGGGCTGAAGCGGGCAATAGCGCCACAACGCATATAATCGCCAAAAGAAAAACCACCCGGCAGCACAATGCAATCATCTGTTGAAAACATACTGATATCCTTGTCTTTATGCCAAAGCATCACCACTTCCTGTTTCAGGTCGTGCTGCAAAGCTTCCTGCATATCGCGATCACAATTGGAACCGGGAAATACTACAACGCCGAATTTCATGATAGTCATTTTGAGGAAATGCAAAGATACAAAAACGCGTTATAGGTTATAAGTTTTAAGTTGTACGCTTAGGAATCGCTGATTTAACTTATTACTTAAAATCTACTACTTACAACTGCTTTACGCTACAAAATAGTTCAGATAAACAGCATACCCGAAAGTAAGCCAATGTAATACCTGTGGAAATATTTTATTGGTGGGATAGAAATAACAGGCAGCATGAAAAGTTGCCAGCGGTACCGCACAAAGCAACCAGTTTACATACCGGTCGCTATTACCATTTACTACCAGCACCAGCATGGATATAATAAGGAACAGCAACAACAGGCTCCAGCTTTTGCGCACCTGTATAAACATTTTGTTGAGATTATTCTGTACAAAATACCCGCCTATCATAAATGGCAGCACCAGTAATATAATACTGATAGTAATATAAATGTAAGAAGGCATGCCGGGAAGTTTCAGCGACACTACAGGCAGTACTGTTTTCCAGTCCAGGTGGTTTGAAAGGTACAGTATAATCACCAGGAAATAATAGGGAGCAGTAATACCCAGCAGGTTGATCAGCCATTCCTGTATACGGAACGGACGCATAATGAACAATGCAAATATCACCAGCAGTACCAGCACTATTGCCGGTTTATAAAACAACGTTACAATACCCATCGTAACCCCGATATTGAAGATCAGTGCTCCCGGCCGGGACGAATTGGGCAGACTTAACAACCGGTAAAATATCCAGATAAGAAAAGAATTGATGATCAGGGGCGCCGAAAACTGGTTCCACTCCACAAACAATGAAGTGATCAGCATGTAGGCCATGGCCGGCAGGTAATTGTGCCGCGGTAACAACTTGTGTACATTCATAATGCGGTTCAGCAGAATGGCCTGACTGTACAGCAACAGGAAAGTAAAAGCGGCATAAATGATCCTGGGAATCTGCAGTGATACTGCATAATCTATCAGCCAGTTGTACAGGAAATGGTCTTCCGGTTGACGTAACGGCCCTGCAGGGTGCAGGAACAGGTTAAATTTCAACAGCAGCCCGTACACGAGCAGCACCAGGATATTGGAAGAATTCTTTTGTTTAAACAGTCCGATCACGCAAGAAATGATTTAAAAATCAATTTTGGCGAAAGTAATATAGTTTCTGGTTTGACAAGGCACAATCATAGATGTACCGCTGATCTGTTTACCATAACGGGGCATAAAGTCGATATCCTTGTTCAGGTTCTTTAACGTTGGTTGACGCGTAATCTTGCCCTCGCCATCAATACTTTGTTCATTCAGCAATAAAGTACGACGCTCATACTGGTTAAATATGAAGTGCAGCTCACCGCCGGTGATCATTACCTGGTTGGATATCAGGCCTTCCCCATCATCGTCGTACTGGCTTTTAGGAATTACACTGGCCCATTCCAGCCCATTGTTCTTATCGAACGACAATACCATGATATTTTCTGCATTGTACCGGGTACCCTGCCCGCCATAACGCCTGTTCCAGGATGATCCCCAGGGACTGTAATAGGGCGACCAGTAGTTATAGTCCATGGGCGAAAGCCAGGGATTGTTCCAGTACATATTGTCCCAGCGGTTAAAACCGGTTCCCCGGGAGGTGGTATACAAACATTCTGCAATCAGTATAAATCCTCCGTCTTTACGGATAATCATATTCTGCAGAAAGTAATCATCAAATGCTGTTTTCAGGTTGGCATCCTGTCCTTTGGCATCTTTGCGCAGTCCGTCACTGAAAGGCATGGCCAGTTCACGCAATACATTATCCTGTCCTTTATCCCATACCACAGTATACAATCCTTCTACATTGCCACGACGCTGGCGATAGTAAAATGCATTGAACAGGTAACGACGGTTGGTATTGTCTATTTTCAGTTTGATCTCGTCCAGTATGCGATCGCCATTTTTAAGATCATGCACAATGAACTGTTCCTGGTCCGATTTCTTGGTAATCAGCTGAACATTGGAAATATAATCGCTGCCGCTTTTCCGCATAAATTTGCCAAATACCAGGTCTCCTTCATTATCCAGTAAAAAGTCGGTAAAGTACTCGTTGCGTTCTTCCATTGGCATATTCATCCGGTGTTTGCTCTGCAATTTCAGTTCCGCATCAAACAGCAGGGTGCTGAATACAAAATTGCGCGGGTTGCGGTTATTGATCTTGAAGATCATGATCTTCTGCTTATCATCGCTGAACACCGTGGTGTAGATCTTGTTGCTGACTGATCCTCCCAGGCGGGTGGTATCCAGTTCTACCGGGTCGGTAAGTCTTTTGGCGTTGCCATCCAGTTTTACCGCCATACAGTATACTATGCCACGGCGCTGGTACTGGTAGATCATCCAGCAGAAATCGCTGTAGGGCACAAAATCTACGTTGATCCAGCGATCGTCCATATAATCCAGCTTCTGCCTGTTCAGCAGCTTCATATCGTTATCATACACACTAATAGCGTTGCCTGAATTATTGTTTTTGAAGATGAGGATGTTGCCGTTGATCTTGCCAACAATTTCAAAATTGGTACGCCTGGAATCTTCGTGTTCGGGTTCTGCATAGGTGATCCATTGCGCCCTGGTAAGGTGAGGAAGCCCGGCCATCAGTACAATCAATGCTACCAACCTGTAAAGCATAGTGATTCTGTCTTTCATCATGGTGATGCAATGCATGTTAAACACCAAATTAAGCATTGTACCACGGTCGCGCAAAAATTCCATATAATTTTAATTATTTTATAAGTAAGTGATCTGCTGCACACAATGGCTGTGTGAAAAAGATGCAGCCGGTGGCCACTTTTACATACTATACGCCAAAAACAATGCGGGGGTCTACGCTGTACAACGCTTTTTTATGCGGAAAAGTCTCCGTTTTTATCCTTTTGGATACAAATACCGGCCGTTTACCCACCTCTTTCCATTACGAACCGTCTGCTCATCAAAATATAAAAATGCATCTTGGGTGATTTCATTTTTTTCACTATAACTTTGTACCGGCGCCGGTTGCCGGCGCTATTTTCGTTATCAACCCTTTGATAACCGGACAAGTAACCAATCATCGTGGGCAAACAAACTAATAAAATTACAGCCGCAACCTTATTGATTGCACTGGGAATTATTTACGGAGACATAGGTACTTCACCCCTCTACGTACTGAATGCAATTATCAGCGGCAAGGAAATCAACGAATTACTGATCATCGGTTCGCTTTCCTGTATTATCTGGACCCTTACCCTGCAAACCACCGTAAAGTACGTGATACTGACGCTGAAGGCTGATAACCGTGGTGAGGGCGGTATCTTTTCATTGTACGCACTGGTACGCAGGCGAAAGCGATGGCTGGTGCTGCCTGCCATGCTGGGCGGTGCGGCGCTGCTGGCCGATGGTATGATCACCCCGCCTATCTCTGTTACTTCCTCCATTGAAGGTTTACGCAACCTTAAAACACTGGCAGATATTCATACTTCCACTATCGTATATATTGTAATCGGTATTCTTTCAATGCTTTTCTTTTTACAGCAATTTGGTACGGCTTCTATCGGTAAGATGTTTGGTCCTATCATGTTCTGCTGGTTCTGTATGCTGGCTTTGCTGGGTTGTTCGCACCTGTTTGACGACCTGCATATTTTCAAAGCACTGAATCCCTGGTATGCCATTGAGTTGCTGACCACTTACCCCAAAGGCTTCTGGATACTGGGTGCCGTATTTTTATGTACCACGGGTGCCGAAGCCCTGTATTCAGACCTGGGGCATTGCGGAAGAGCCAATATCCGTTACTCATGGATCTTTGTTAAGACCTGCCTTATTATCAACTACCTGGGACAAGGCGCTTTTCTACTGGCCAATTTTGAAGGAAAAGTTATTACTCCTGAATTTATCAGCAGCGGCTTTAACCCGTTCTACGCAATCATGCCACACTGGTTTGTTATTCCGGGTATCGTAATTGCCACCGCAGCTGCCATCATTGCCAGCCAGGCGCTGATAAGCGGTTCATTTACCCTTATCAGTGAGGCCATGCGCCTGAACCTGTGGCCCAAAATGCGTATCAACTACCCTACTGAAGAAAAAGGTCAGCTTTATATTCCCGGCATCAACACCATTTTGTACCTGGGCTGTTGCGGTATTGTATTGTATTTCCAGAAATCAAGCCGCATGGAAGCAGCTTATGGTCTGGCTATTACCATGTGCATGATTGCCACTACCATCTTGTTTGCCAACTTCCTGGTATCACGCAGGGTGGCTCCTATCTGGATCTACCTGTTCCTGGCAGTCTATCTCACCATTGAGCTGTCGTTCATGTTTGCCAACCTGGAAAAATTCCCGCACGGTGGTTTTGTTACCCTGATCGTTGGCGGCGGCCTGTTTGCCGTTATGTACATCTGGTACCGCAGCCGTAAGATCAAGAACCGGTATGTGGAATTTGTACGACTGGAACACTATATACCGCAGATACAGGAACTGAGTAATGATAAAACTGTTCCCAAATATGCTACGCACCTGGTATATCTTACCAGTGCCAATAACCCCAAGGAAATTGAGCATAAGATTATTTACTCTATCCTGAATAAAAAACCCAAACGCGCAGACATTTACTGGTTTGTGCATGTTGATACGCTGGACGATCCTTATACCTGCGAGTACACAGTTGAACACATCATACCCAACGATATTATCCGCGTTGAATTCAGACTTGGTTTCCGTATGGAACCTAAGATCAACTTAATGTTCCGCAAAGTGGTGGCCGACCTGGTTGCCAATAACGAAGTGAACATTACCAGTCGTTACGAAAGCCTGGAACGCAACAATGTGGTGGGTGACTTCCAGTTCATTGTAATGGAAAAATACCTGAGCCAGGATATTGAACTTCCTATCCTGGAAAGAATGATCATGAAATTCTATTTCTGGATCAAAGAATGGAGCCTTTCTGAAGAAAGAGGTTTTGGACTGGATGTAAGTAACGTAACGGTAGAAAAATTTCCACTGATCGTAGCACCCGTTACTAACCTGAACCTGAAAAGGGTGTATCATGGTGAGGAAATGTAATTAATGGGCAGATGCCAGTCCGGAAGAAAAAGATATGAAGTCCGAAGTCCGAGATGTGGAATCTGAAAGAAAATACGAAGTACGTGTTCCCGATTTCTGCATGTTGCTTTGTGACTCTGTGCGGTTCAAAAATATTCCAGAAAGTTTTGAGTAAAACGCACATTTCACGATTCACACTTATTACTTGATGAAAAAGAAAATTTTTCGCTGGTTAAAGCTTGTTATTCTCGTTTATTGCCTGGTAGGTTTATGCCTGTATTATTTGCAGGATAAATACCTGTTTCACCCAAAGGCATTACCGGATAGCTACACTTATCATTTTGACGTTCCTTTTAAAGAAGTGAACCTGCCTTATAATGCAACGACCAATATCAACATTGTCCAGTTTCTGACCAAAGATTCCGTTCCCAAAGGAGTGGTGTTGTATTTTCATGGCAACCGCGAGAATATCAATTATTATGCAGCCGCTGCACCGGTATTTACCCGCAATGGCTATGAAGTATGGATGCTGGATTATCCCGGTTTTGGTAAAAGCACCGGAGAGTTTACCGAACAGCATTTGTACAACTGGTCACTGCTGGCCTATAAACTGGCGCGGGCACGTTTTTCACCCAACCAGATCGTATTGTATGGCAGATCACTGGGAACAGGCATTGCCACTCAACTGGCGGCTGTACGTGACTGTAAAGCACTGATCCTGGAAAGCCCTTATTACAGTTTACCATCTGTTGTTGGCAGCTATTTCCCCATTTATCCGGTCAATAAACTGATCCATTTTAAAATTCCTACCTGGCAGTTCATGCAACAGGTAACAGCGCCTGTTACTATTTTTCATGGTACTTCAGATATGACGATCCTGTACAGGAACGCACGTCGCCTGCAACCTTTTCTGAAAAAAGACGATCAGTTCATTACTATTGAAAGTGGTCATCACAATGACCTGGGCACATTCCCTTTGTATCAGCAGACTATGGACAAAGTGTTGAAGTAAAAAACGAGTGGAAACGCTTTATCACCTTACCGTTATTGCAAGGCGTTTATCTTTTCCAGCAGTGCCTGCGAAGCAATTGGCTTTTTATTGGGATATTCTATAGCCGATCTTTCAAGTGCCCTGTTAGCATATTTCAATGCATTGGATTTATCCCTGGCTTCATAATACAATTCAGCCAGGAAGTAATTGTACAGGTATTTATCCTCCATTGTAATTGCTTTGCTGATCCGGTCTGTTAAACCGGAACGATCCTCGTGTAAGAAAGCATACCCATCTTTCCTGTACCACATAAAAACATACGTGATAAACTGGTATATGGCTGATGAACCTTTTTTGAATGCATTGTCAAACGTCTGCTCAAGTAGTAACGCCATATCCTTTTGCTGGTATACAATACTGAATTGCAACGGATACAAAGCGGCATATTGAATATCGGCAGAATCGGCGCCATACTGTTGCAGTTGCCGGTAATATTGCTGCCATGTTTTAAAAAAACCGGTTGTGTCTCTTTGCCTGTCAATAATACTATCCAGTGTAAGCAGTAAGGGGGTAGTAAGGTATGATGCTACAGTCTCCCTGGAAGTAAGACGGCCATATACCTCTGCATTTTTTTTAACGGCATTCCTATATACGGGATCTCTTCTGTCTGTATGTAGTAGCAGGTACAGCGCAACACTATCCTGCAGCCGTTCTTTTGTTCCGGCTTTAGTCCACAATTCCTGGAATACTTCTGCTGACGACTGGTGTTCACCCTGTTTTAAAAGCGCCCACGCATAAGTAATTCTGAATTGCTGGCTGATATCTTTACCTGACGCGTACTTCTTCTTCATAATAAATACAGGATCGCTTTCCGGGTGTAAAGCATATTGCAGGCTGCGCGCAAATCCTTTTTTATTGCTGTATCCTACAAAATAGTAACGCATGTTTCCTGTGTTGTCAAATGCAAAAAAAGCAGGCACGCCTGTGAAATACTTTTTTTGTAACGCCTTTGCCTCGGGCATACTGTCTATATCCCACTTTACCGGGAAAAAATCTTTTTGTAATGTATGGATGATACTACTATCTGTCAATGACTGTTCTTCCAGCTCTCTGCACGGGCCACACCATTTTGCGGTAAGATATACCAACGCTGTTTTTTGTGCAGCATCCGCTTTCTGCAATACATTATTCAGTCCTGTAACAGGATGAAACAGACCTGGTTCCTGCTGCGACATTGCAGTATAACCTGTAGTGAATATTATACACAACCATAGAAAAGGCCGGCAAGCCTGTATAATCCAACATTGCATTTGCTTCATCATATCATTCATAACCTTGATTGTAATGTACAATTATCGTCTTACCGGCCTTGCGTATTAGCAGGTGCCATGTTTACAGCCTGTACCTATTTTTTCACAATACTGTTTTTTGTTACCCACACACATTACATCCATACATTCGCAGGAATGCTGAGTGCTGTCGCAGGTTTCGGAGCAATCACCTCCACTGCCTCCGCCGATTTCACCTATTGCTTCGGCCAGACCACCTAAAACGCTTTTCATTTCAGTACGACTGAGTCTTTTGAATTTGTTCATAACTTATGGTTTACAATGTTAATTGTTTCACCGTAACAACGCCACGGCGTTCAGGCGGTATGTATTATTAAAGTGCATACTTCTTTACTTTCCGGAAAAGTATCTTAACTGCCATCAGCTCAGCATGTATTTGATGTCTTGCAAACGGTAGGTTTTAGGCAGCCGGTAACCGTTGATCATCAGTGTGGGAGTTGACCGGACTTCAGCAATATCACACCAGTTGCGTTGTTCATCCAGCAACCGAAACCTGCTTTCATCCAACGTTACGGGATATCGCTTAGCCCATTTTTCATAGCTCTTCTGTTCCTGGCTGTACCAGTCGTGAAGGGCATTTTTAACAGTTGCTTTATCGTATTGCTCATTCAGCGCCATCAGGTGGCGTGTTACAGGAGTCTTCTTATCATTGTCCTGGTTGTATGCAGTAAAAACAATACGCAATTGTATCTCATTCAGTTTATCCAGCCAGGTGTCCAGTTCCTGGTGTGTTTTGCCGCACGGCGGGCAATAAGGATTGCTCACCATCGTAATCACCGTACGCGCGTTGGCATTGCCCAATACAATACTCCATTCATCTGCCGGCAAAGTGTATTGCGCCTGTTCTTTTAACGAAGCAGCAAACAACTCGCGGTTGTATTTGAATTTTTTGAGCTGATATTTTAATATTCTTGCCTGTTGTGCTTTTTGTATTACAGGTTTTAACAGCATCCACCCTGCTACCGGAATGATCAGACAGATCAATAGCATAACAATTACCGGCATACTGATTACAAACGGCATTTTTACAAATGTTATCAGCGGAATAAATTCCAGCCACAACAACGCCTGCACTGTTGTACATAATATGCACCACTGACGTGCCACTCCTGCCTGGTAATACAGTGAGTACATGGTATATGGCAAACCGAGTATATTTAGCACAGCCAGACATTGCAATAGCTGAAGACTATTACCACCAAACAGCAGAGCCAGCCATGTACCCGCAAAATAAAAAAAGCCTACCTCGCTCCAGGTAAGCCCTTTAAAAACCACAGCCGCCTGTGATGTCAGTATTGCATTACAATTGGTTTTACTGTCGCCACCACACAGTATCTGCGCCAGTGGATTGTTCTTATCAATGCTTTGTGCCAATAACAATACAGTGGTGATCAGCCCGACTGTTTTTGCTACAACCAACATAGTTGTTTGCCAGGTAAGACCAGATATATTTTGCGTGCCCAGTAATAATATAGCTATAAAAGCCATTACCAAACCCGTAATAGCTGCAGGTATTTTATAAGGAGCCAGCCTGTCTGCAGCAGACTGTTTTGCGGCAATTGCTGTGCTTGTATCTGTAACAACCAGTACTACCCCGCTGTATATGTCAGTGAACTCCTGCAAAGGAATGATCCGATTATCATGCTCATGATCACTCAGTGTAATAGTATTGGCTGTTAAATTGCTGACAACAACAAATTCATTGGCACGCGTATGGGCAATGAATGGCAATGGCACATCTGGCAGATCTGTCGCGTCTACATGATATACATCATTCTGTACGTTGAACCAGTTAAATACATCGCTGATGGAAAGAATGCTTGGATAATCGGGATGGATCTCTAATTCACTGATCAGTTCTTTTGTACTGATGGATACTCCGGATAGTTTCAGTAAGCGAATAGCGGCAGCATCCACATTGGAGTGGCGGATAAAGGAAAACATGGTTTCTTTTTAATTAAGGGTGTTCCGGGAACCAATAATACTATCTATTACAAACACACTATTCATATAATCATTACAGTTACCGTGAGTACCTTCAAGGTAAGCAAACAAATCATTGCCCGAACAATAATGGTTTATTTTTTTCAGGAATTTAATACGTTGTTAATAACAGTGAGCTAAAAGCGAAGATGCAACACGGGTAAGTGGGTAGAGATAAATGCCCGGGATCACAAGTTTCAGATGCTGATATTCCTGCGTTGTTGATTGCGTGAAATGTGGAACAGTAAACGTGAACAGGTCAGGCGATGGGTAGCTGTCAATGGTAAAATCATTCCGAAAAGGTTCAGACAGCAATGGCTTAATGCTGCATAAAATAGCTATTTACTTAAATCCCTGGCTTTCAAAAAGTAAAATATAAAATAAACAAATATGTAAATTTTACTTTTCATTTTGTAATGTTTACTTTACTTTTAGACAACTAAATTTTACATCATGAAATCTAAACTACTGCTTCCCCATCGTTTTAAAACAATTGGCATTCTGCTGCTGATTCCGATGCTGGCACTGGGAATTGCCGGACAATTCTTTGCGTTCAATTTCGATTTTCTGTCAATTTCCCATACACCTGGTTTTACTGATATTGAGTTTCAGCAAAATCTTACAGATGAAGTAACGCTTACCGGTATTGTACTGGGATTGTTGTTCATCGCTTTTGCCCGTGAAAAACAGGAAGATGAGTTCATCAGTAAGCTAAGACTTGAGTCATTGCAGTGGTCGGTTATCATCAACTATATTTTGCTGCTCATTGCAACATGGACTATTTATGGTACTTACTATCTGAACGTAATGATATGGAATATACTCACTATACTGGCTATTTTTGTCGTCCGCTTTCATATAGTACTTTATAAAAACAAAAAGATCACCGATTAAAGCCTTCGATATGAAAAATAAAATCCGTGTAGAAAGGGCTATTGCTAATCTGACGCAACAGGAGCTGGCTGAACAGATCGGTGTGTCGCGTCAAACCATTAATGCTATTGAGAGCGGAAAGTACGTTCCCTCCACTATACTTGCACTTAAAATGGCCCGTCTTTTTGGCAAAGAAGTGGGGCAGATATTTGAACTGGAAGAAAAGGATTAAAGAAGTTTCGGGTTACACGTACTGATACTTATAGATAGTTGAATGATCTGATTGTTCTATAGTTATGAGTGAACCATCAAACCATCTGTTCATTCTCCGGTCTTTGCGACTTGTATTCAGCCCCCTATCCCATCACCACCGGTATTACGTTGGTGCTTTTATTATTCCGCACTTTCTCAGGAATGGCAGCAATAACTTCCTGTTTCAATGCATCTATCAGGCGTTTTTTTACAAAATCACGATGCACTACCAGGCTGATCTCACGCATGGGTGAGGGTCGTTTAAAATGGCGCAGTTGCTCTGCCTGCTTGCCGGTTAAATGCAAACCGGCCAGTTCGGGTAAGATCGTTACACCGTCATTCAACTCTACCAGTCTGCGCAATGTTTCGAGACTGCCGGCCTCATATTCAAAGTGACTGCCTTCATGACTGGCTCTTCTCAGTTCGCACAAATTCACGATCTGCGAACGGAAACAGTGGCCTTCTTCCAGCAACCATAGTTTGTTGGGATCAATATCCTGTGGTAATACATATGTTTTACGGTAAGCTGCATTTTTCCGGGAAACATACACCAGCAGTTCCTCATAAAATAATACATGTTCGTTGATGCCTTTTTCATTCAGCGGGGTAACCAGTATACCAACATCAATACGCCCTTCGCGCAGGCGGGAGATCACCAGGTCGGTAGTCATTTCGTGGATCACCAGCTTAATGAGCGGATATTTGCGGGTAAAAGAAGCAATGAACAACGGCAACAGGTAAGGTGCCAGGGTGGGTATTACACCGATCTTCAGCTCGCCGGTCATAATGCCTTTGCGTGCCTGTATAATATCGGTCATCGTATCGCGCTCTGCCAGTATTTTGCGTGCTTGTGCGATGATCTCCACACCGGCTGTAGTAGGAATAACGGGCTGTTTACTACGATCAAAGATCTTAATACCCAGTTCCTGCTCCAGTTTATGCACCTGCATACTTAATGTAGGCTGGGTAACAAAACAATGCTGTGCTGCTTTGGCAAAATGCTGATGCGTATCAATGGCTACGATATATTCCAGTTGCACAAAAGTCATTCTATAGATTTTATTTATCGAAGTGCAAAATTAATCAATTTTGCTGATGCAACTGTAAAGATGGTTTGACGGTTATCTTTTCTGATTGTTATTGCTGATAAACATAGAATGATCAGGCAATTCGAACATTTTTTACCTGAAAACAGCAACTTTTAATCTTCAATCACTCTTCCAGCACCACTCTGCTCTTTCCTACTTTCAGTTTATAACCAACACCTGTTTTCAAAGCATAATTTTCTGTAGCGTGACTGACTGGGAAACCAAAACAAACAGGATAGTCATACTCTTTCACTATATCATGTATTATTTCATAAACTGTTTTACCAAATGGCCTATCAGTATCCTTACCATCAGTAAAACCACCAATGATCAATCCTGCCAGTTTATCCAGCTTGCCCGCTCTTTTTAACTGGTGCAACATCCGGTCTACGTTGTACAGGTATTCACCTACATCTTCCAGGAACAGTATACGTCCCTTTGTTTTCAGTTCGGAAGGCGTACCCACCAGGTTGGCAATCAGCGACAGGTTACCGCCTACCAGTTCCCCGATCGCTTCACCTTTATGGTTGAATTCATGCGGTGCACATTCATACCGTATCTTTTTCCCTTCCAGGGTATATTGTAATGACTGTACGTATACGTTATCAGATCCTCCATCATTAAATGCACCAGCCATCGGCGCATGCAACGTAGCAATATTGTAGTTTACATAAATATGCGCATGTAATACAGTGATATCACTAAAGCCAATGATCCATTTGGGAGATTTGACAAATTTTTTAAAATTGATGCGGTCTATAATACGCCCTACGCCATAGCCACCCCGGCCACATAGTATCGCTTTCACAGTATCATCATCCAGCAATTGCTGAAAATCTTCCAGCCGCTGTTCATCTGTTCCGGAAAAATAAGTTTGCGAATCACCGCCTACGGTCTTGCCCAGTTTCACTACATACCCCCATTGTTGCAAAGTTTCAATACAGGTTTGTACTCTTTCCATTGCCATATAACCCGCCGGGCAGGTAATGCCAATAGTATCACCTTGCTGCAGGGAAGGAGGAGTTTGTATCATTGCTGATTGTTAGATTGTTCGATTGCTGAATTGCTATGTCAAATGTCTTTAAAAAAATGATTGCTTATATGCGCGGGGATCGCCTACCATCAAACCATCACCCCACTTCCTCCAACACCCCACCATCACCATTCACTGTTAATTGATGGGTTGCACCGCATTTTAAGGCAAAGTTGTTGCGCTGGTGGCCTACGGGGAAATCAAAACAAACCGGGTATTTATATTCCTGCACTTTTTCCAGTACTATATCCTGTACGGTCCGGCCAAATTCTTCACCGGGATCGTCGGGTTTTACTTTGAAACCACCGATGATCAATCCCGCCAGTTTATCCAGTTTGCCGGTCCGTTTCAGGTTCCAGAACATACGGTCTATACTGTACAAATATTCACCGGTATCTTCCACAAACAGGATCTTTCCGGCTGTATGAATATCTGAAGCAGAACCTGCCAGTGATTCAATTGTTTTCAGATTTCCTCCTACTAACTGCCCGGTTGCTTTTCCCTGCCTGTTACCCGGTGCAGGCACAAACGGATAACGCATGGTTTCACCGGCCAATGCTTTTTTGATCGACAGGATCGTTTCAATCTGTATGGGTTCAGCTTTACTCCAGTCGTCGGGAAAACTGTTGCACATTTTTGAGTGGATGGTAGCAATATTGTAGTTACGGTTGATGTGTCCGTGCAATACAGTGATATCACTAAAACCGATGATCCATTTGGGTTTTGCCGCAAAACGGGTGAAATTGAGTTTGTCGATAATGCGTACAAAACCATAGCCTCCACGTGCACACATGATGGCCTTTACAGTATGGTCATCCAGCAACTGTTGAAAATCATTCGCCCGCTCCAGGTCGCTGCCCCCAAAGGTAAAATCGCGTTTACCCACCGTAGTGCCTGTTTTGACGGTGTATCCCCAGCTTTCCATCTGTTGCACTGCGGGCTTTATCTGTTCGGGTGTAATAAAACCGGCAGGGCAGCTAATGCCAATCACATCGCCAGGTTGCAGATAGGGGGGAATGACAGCAGGTATATACTGCTGTATGTTTGTTGCCGCCAGTGATTCCAGTGCATGTACACTCAATCCTGCAGTAATACAGGAGGCCAGGAAGTTTTTACGATCCATCAATACATTTTTAACAGGCTGAAAATACACCAAATAAGCTCCATTTGGAAAAACTGCATCCGGGTTTATCCATATCCATACAGACATACCCGCTTACCTTGTTGCTTTACCTTCTGCAATGATTGCTTATTTTTGCACACTTAACCCACCGGAACACTTTTCCGGTAATCATCAGAACGGATAAATATTATGACAGACTATAAAAGGATATTGGTTACAGCGGCCCTGCCCTATGCCAACGGGCCTGTGCATATTGGTCACCTGGCAGGTTGTTACCTGCCCGCAGACATTTATGTACGCTATCAGCGAGCGCAGAAAAGAGACATTAAATTTATTTGCGGCAGCGATGAACATGGTGTTCCCATCACCATCCGTGCTATGAAAGAAGGTATTACCCCACAGCAGGTAGTAGACAAATACCATGCGCTCATTGGCGAAAGCTTTGCGCAGATGGGTATTTCATTCGATATCTGGTCACGCACTTCCAATAAGATCCATCACGAAACAGCAGCTGCATTTTTCAAAAAGCTGTACGACGATGGCCTGTTTGAGGAAAAGGAAACAGAACAGTTTTACGATGAAAAGACCAATACCTTCCTGGCCGACCGCTATATTACCGGTACTTGCCCGGTATGCGGAAACCCCAATGCCTATGGCGATCAATGCGAAAAATGTGGTTCGTCATTAAGCCCGGAGCAACTGATCAATCCCCGTTCTACCCTCAGCGATGCTATTCCTGTAAAGAAAAAGACCAAGCACTGGTATTTTCCTTTGCAGAACTATGAGCCCTGGCTGAAAGAATGGATCCTGGAAGGTCATAAAGAATGGAAAAATAACGTATACGGACAGTGTAAAAGCTGGCTGGAAAACGGCCTGCAAAGCCGCGCTATGACCCGCGACAGCAACTGGGGCGTAAAAGTGCCCTTACCTGATACAGAAGGAAAAGTGCTGTACGTATGGTTTGATGCACCTATCGGTTATATTTCTGCTACCAAGGAATTAACGGAACAATGGGCCGATTACTGGCAACAGGATGATACTAAGCTGGTACATTTTATTGGTAAAGACAATATTGTATTCCACTGTATCATTTTTCCTGCGATGTTGAAAGCTCATGGCAAATATGTACTGCCGGACAATGTTCCTGCCAATGAATTCCTGAATATTGAAGGAGAAAAAGTTTCTACCAGTCGCAACTGGGCTGTGTGGGTACATGAGTACATCAAGGATTTCCCGGGCTGTGAAGATGTGCTGCGTTATGTATTATGCACCAACGCACCAGAAACCAAAGACAATGATTTTACCTGGAAAGATTTCCAGGACCGCAATAACAGTGAGCTGGTTGCCATTTTTGGCAACTTCGTTAACCGCGCCATGGTATTGATGCACAAACTGTGCGGAGGCAAAGTGCCGGCTTTACACACTGCTATACTGGATGATGCAGACAAAGCCTTACTGGCAGAATTTGAAGCGACCAAAACAACAGTGGAAAACCTGCTGGAACAATACAAATTCCGCGATGCCCTGTTTGCAGTTATTGACCTGGCACGCAAGGGCAACAAATATATGCAGGATAAACAGCCATGGATCGTGGCTAAAAACCTGGCTGAAAACCCGGACAACCAGCAAAAGATCGATAACTGTCTGCACATCTGCTTACAGCTTACCGCCAACCTGGCCGTACTGATCAATCCTTTCCTGCCACAAACAGCCCGCAAAATGTTGCATCTGCTGAAAGTGGTAGAGAAAATGCTGGATTGGGAGAATGCCGGTAAAACCAGATTGCTGAGTGTTGGTTACAGCCTGCGCGCACCGGAACTATTGTTCAGGAAAATTGAAGACACAGAGATCGCTGCACAGGTTGAAAAATTAAAAGCAGGATTGGTGAAACCAGAAACAACGAAGCCTGAAGCCGGAAGTCAGAAGTCTGAAAACACAGATGAAAAATCAACACCAGTAAAACCCGCTATTCAGTATGATGATTTTGCAAAGATCGATCTGAAAGTAGGTACCATCCTTTCTGCTGAAAAAGTAGAAAAAGCAGATAAGCTGCTGAAACTCCAGATAGACCTGGGTTTTGAAAAACGTACCATTGTTTCCGGCATCGCACTGCATTTCAAGCCTGAAGATATTATTGGCAAACAGGTAGTAGTGGTGTCAAACCTCGCTCCCCGCAAAATGCGCGGCATTGAAAGCAATGGAATGATCTTAATGGCTGAAGATAATGGTAAACTGATATTTGTTAGTCCTGAAACTGTTACCGCCAGCGGTGCTGGAGTAAGCTAAACAATTGCATGGATGATGTTGTTATGTAGAAGAACAACATCATCCATGCAAAATATACAGTCATGAACATCGGTTTTATCGGCCTCGGTAATTTAGGCACTCCTATTGCACTCAATCTCCTCGAAAACAGTCACTCTATAACAGTTTACAATCGTACAGCTTCCAAAGCCAATGCACTAAAAGAAAAGGGAGCTATTGTGGCAGGCAGCATTATGGAACTGGCTCAAAACTGCCCTATTGTTTTCACCATCGTATCGGATGATGCTGCATTAAAAGATGTCAGCAACCAGTTAATACCCAATTTATCTCCCGGTAATATTCATGTGTCGCTTAGTACAGTGTTGCCCCAAACAGCAGCAGCACTTGCAGATCTGCATCAGCAACACAACATCCATTACCTGGCCTCACCCGTTTTTGGCAGACCGGAAGCCGCCACTGCGAAAAAACTCAACTTTGTGATCTCTGGTGATGTATCCGTACGGCAACAGGTAACACCGCTGCTGAAAGATGCAGGCGGGGCAGGTGTATGGGATTTTGGTGATGCCATTACCGCTGCCAATACCGTAAAACTATGTGGCAATTTTATGATTGCCGCAGCTCTTGAATCCATTGGTGAAAGTATTGATCTTGCCCGCAAAAGCGGTGTGGATACACAGGTAATGTGGAACATGTTCACACAAACGATCTTCAACTCCCCTATTTATATCAACTACGGCAATATCATTTTGAAACAACAATTTGAACCGGCTGCTTTTACTGCACGTTTGGGGTTAAAAGATCTGAACCTGGTACTACAGCAGGCTTCCGCAGCCAATCATTCCATGCCTGTTGCCAATCTTGTTCAGAAACATCTGCAAACCCTCGTTAATAATGGTAATTCTGAAATTGACTGGTGCGCTGTGTCAAAGGGAGGCGAATAAAGAGAGGTGTTAGCGGTTAGGTTTTAGCTATCAGCAGAAAGGCAATTGGCAGTTATAAAGCCCCGAGCAATAGCAGGATGGCTTGATGGCTATCTGATTGTTATAGCAGCAACGACCATAATCAACAACCTACGGGTCTCAGCACCCGGAACACAAACCTCCAAACCCGAAACTACTTCGTATCACTTACCAGCAATGCAATCTGCGCAATAACATTTTCGCGGACAGATTCGTTTGCTTCAGCATCAGATACAAACACGGCAATGACAATATGCTGTGTGGCAGACAGTACAATGATACCTACATCATTGGTAGCTGCGGTAATGCCATCATTATTAGTACCGGAAGTGCCGGTTTTATGTGCAACTGTAATATTTTTTGCCAGCAGACCTTTTAACCTGTTCGGACCAGTAGAGGTTTCTACCAACAGTTTCCATAAAAGATCGTTGGAGGTTTTCAGCAAAGTCTTTCCTTCATAAAATATTTTCAGCAGTTGCATCATGGCAATGGGTTCACACCAATTGTTGTACTGTACATTCCATGCACTGTGCATCTCTTTCTCGGTAGCTTTTATAGCAATGCCTTTTACGCCCAGATCGCGGATATAATTGTTGACCTTTTTTGTACCACCTATCTCTTTCAATAAAATATCGCAACCGTTATTATCGCTTTGTGAAACCGTATATGCCAGTAACTCGGATATGCTGATCTCAAATTCGTTGGCAGTGTATTTCTCCAGCATCGGGCTCCATGTTTTCAGCATCAGATCTTTCTTTTTTACACGGATCATTTTATCCAAAGAAAGTTTCCCCCTGTCTACTTCGTGCAACACAGCCATGGCAATCGGAAACTTAAATACACTCTGCATAGGGAAACGCACGGTACCGTTCAGTGACACAGTATCGCCGGACTCCAGGTTCATTACAGCAACCCCTACCTTGCCCTGTGCAGCCTGTGCAATGTTGGCAATAGCCACCCTGATATTATCCTGTTGCGCATACAGTAACTGACCGGTCAGTATTAACAATGCCGTTGTAAGGAGTTGTATTTTCATTGCTGGATATAAGTTATATGGTAAAAATACTACAGACTGCTAAACAGACAGTTATATTTTATCTTAAATTTTCGCAACCACTGTTTACCTCTCCCGATTTTGTTTTATCTTCGATGAAAATAGTTGTTTAACTAACTAATTTTGTCATATGTCTAAACGAATCATCCGTAAAGTTGCTGTATTGGGTAGTGGAGTGATGGGTTCGAGAATTGCGTGCCATTTTGCCGGCGCCGGTTTACAGGTATTACTGCTGGACATGGTGCCCAAAGAAGCAACCGAAAGTACTAAACCCGCAGAAAGGAATAAGCTGGTCAATGACGCTCTGCAGGCTGCAGTAAAAAGTAATCCTTCTCCCCTATATACCAAAGACACACTGAAAAAAATCAAAACGGGGAATTTTACAGATAATATGAAAGATATCGCAGCCTGTGATTGGGTGATTGAAGTAGTAGTGGAACGGCTGGATATCAAACAATCTATTTTTACTGAAGTTGAAAAATACCGCAAACCCGGTACACTTATTACATCCAATACTTCAGGCATTCCCATCCACCTGATGGCTGAAGGGAGAAGTGAAGATTTCAAAAAACATTTTTGCGGCACACACTTCTTCAACCCGCCCCGTTACCTGCGTTTACTGGAAATTATTCCCACGCCGCACACAGATCCTGCAGTGATCGATTTCCTGATGCATTACGGTGACCTGATCCTTGGCAAAACAACGGTTCTCTGTAAAGATACTCCTGCGTTTATTGCTAACCGTATTGGCGTATACGGCATTATGGCTATCTTTAATCTGATGGACAATCTGAAACTGACGATTGACGAAGTGGATGCCCTGACAGGTCCCATCATCGGTCGCCCGAAATCAGCTACTTTCCGTACTGCAGATGTGGTAGGTATTGATACACTGGTGAAAGTGGCCAAAGGTGTAGCTGAAAATTGCCCTGCAGATGAACAACGTGCAGTTTTCTCTATTCCTGCATGGCTTGACAAAATGGTTGCCAATAACTGGCTGGGTGATAAAACCGGGCAGGGCTTTTTTGCTAAAAAGAAAAGCGATAAAGGCGAAAGGGAAATTTACACGCTGAACCTGCAGACATTTGAGTATGCTCCCCGCCAAAAGGCCAAATTTGCATCAGTAGAAGCTGCAAAACCCATTGATGATCTGAAAACAAGACTGAAAGCCCTGTGTACAGGTATGGATAAGGCCGGTGATTTCTACCGCAAATTCCATTATGGTCTTTTCTCTTATATCTCACATCGCCTTCCTGAAATTTCGGATGAACTGTATCGTGTAGATGATGCTATGATGGCAGGGTTTGGCTGGGAGATCGGTGCATTTGAAAGCTGGGATGTACTGGGGGTGGAAGGTTCTGTAAAAAAGATGAAGGAAGCCGGTTATTCTGTAGCCCCCTGGGTAGATGAAATGCTAGCCGCTGGTATCAAGTCTTTTTATAAAGTGGAGAATGGCAAACGTCTGTATTACGATATTGCTTCTAAAAATTATAAAGCGCTGCCTGGTGGTGAAGCATTTATTGTGATGAAGAATTTTGAGAACCAGACCGTGTGGAAGAACAGTGCATGTCGTACTTATCATCTGGGAGATGATGTACTGGGACTGGAATGGAATACCAAAATGGGTACCATTGGCGGAGAAGTACTGGAAGGCATACAGAAATCAATTGCACTGGCTGAAGATAAATACAAAGGCCTGGTAATTGCCAATGATGCTCCTAACTTCAGTGCAGGTGCCAATGTAGGAATGATCTTTATGCTGGCCATTGAGCAGGAATATGACGAGTTGGATATGGCCGTTCGTTTGTTCCAGAATACTACCATGCGTGCCAGGTATTCCGGTGTACCGGTAGTTACAGCACCGCATGCATTATCATTGGGGGGTGCCTGTGAATTAAGCCTGCACAGTGATAAAGTTTGTGCGGCAGCAGAAACTTACATCGGGTTGGTTGAATTGGGTGTTGGTCTTATTCCCGGTGGTGGTGGTACCAAAGAGTTTGCATTGCGTGCCGCCGATGAAATGCACGAGGATGAGCCGGAAACTATTACGCTTAAAAACCGCTTCCTCTCTATTGCTACCGCCAAAGTAGCCACCTCTGCTCACGAAGCATTTGAAATGGGTATTTTGCGCAAAGGCCATGATGAAGTGGTGATGAACCAGGGACGACGCATAGCAGAAGCAAAGAAAAGTGTATTGGAATTGTACGACAGCGGTTATACAATACCGGTACAAAGAATAGATATCAAAGTATTGGGACGCCTGGCACTCGGCGCATTGTATGCCGGCATCAATGGCATGTGGCGTGCCAATTACGCCACCGATCATGATGTGTTGGTAGCAAAAAAATTAGCGTGGGTAATGTGCGGAGGCGACCTGACCGAATATTCACTGGTAAGCGAACAGTACTTGCTGGACCTGGAAAGAGAAGCATTTCTGTCGCTATGTGGTGAAAAGAAAACACTGGAAAGATTACAAAGCGTACTGAAAGGAGGCAAACCTGTACGCAATTAGTTTTAATGCCAACAGTTACATGAGAAAACAACGGGCGCAGCCATTAAGGCTGCGTTTTTTTTATCATCAATACTGCCAGTGCCTCATTGGTAAAAACAATTTATTAAACTATATTGTACAGGATGTATCAGTATCGAAAAAGAACGCATCCAACCATCTTATTATGGGTGAAGCTGAACTACAAACAAAGGCCCACCAGCTTGTTATCCGCGCAAATATATATTGCTATGGCGATGCCGCTTCCAAAGACATTGCAATACAGGTTGCAGATGATATCGCCAGACACTGGAACGCCCCGGGCGCTTCGGTCAACATCCGGCATAGCTGGTATCATGTAAAGTTTGAAATTGAAGGACAGTATGAACCGAAACTATCACCGGAAACTGTATGGTACAATGATAACCCGCGTTGTAATTTTTTCAGGATTGAAGAGCAGGCCGAGGGCAATATTTCTTTTGTAGATGGTATTGGTTGCAATACCGGTTATTTTATGTTGCCAAACCTGCTGCAGACCTCTACTACAGCAGCACATGAGTTTGGCCATACATTAGGACTGGAGCATCCGAAATTACTGGATATACGCGGCCAGCAAATCCCGGGCATTATGTACCCACGCGGTACCATTTGCAATCCTGAGTTACAATATAACCCACAGGCAACGCCGGGTCAGCAAGGTGGTACGCTCAATCCGCACTACCGGCAGGTACTGCTGGCAGATATTGAAATGCTGAAACTGCACAGACTGACCTTTGATGAAAATGGATTTGCCGTTGTAGGTGGCTTTTCCAGCATTTATCACGAAAAACACCTTATTGCCTGACAAGCATCTCAACAATTAAAATAAATACGCAACTTTATACAGTAAACACTCCGTTATGCCCATTCTTACCGTCAGTAACCTGCAAAAACATTACGGATATATTCAGGCGTTGAAAGGCGTTTCATTTTCCGTTCCCGAAGGATCTGTATTCGGTATCCTGGGACCCAATGGCAGCGGAAAGACCACATTGCTAGGCATTGTATCCGATATTCTGCGCGCCACTTCCGGTTCTTATCAACTGTTTGATCAGCATCCCGTACCGCAACACCGCAAACAGATCGGTACACTGCTGGAAACACCTAACTTTTATCACTACCTCAATGCAGAACAAAATCTCCGGATCGTAGCCTCTATCAAAGGAAGAGGAATGCAGGATATTGACCGCGTATTAAAAATGGTCAACCTGGATCAACGCAAAATGCACCGGTTCAATACTTACTCACTGGGTATGAAACAGCGGCTGGCTATTGCATCCTGCCTGCTGGGCGATCCGCAGGTGCTGATCTTTGACGAACCTACCAATGGTCTGGACCCTGTAGGTATTATGGAAATACGCGAGCTGATCAAAAAGTTGCACAAGGAAGGCAAAACCATCATCATGGCCAGTCACCTGCTGGATGAAGTAGAGAAGGTGTGCTCACATGTAGCCATTCTGCAAAAAGGAGAATTGCGCGTACATGGTCATGTTAATGAAATACTGGTTACTGATGACATTGTGGAAGTAAGTGCCGCAGATCCGGTGCAACTGCATGCTGTATTGCAACATTATCCCGGCATACTGGATATACAGCAACGGGAGCAAACGCTTGAACTGTTTTTCCACAACAATACTGCTAACATGGAAGCCATTAATAAATACTGTTTTACCAATGGCATTGTATTGAACCATCTGCGATTGCACAAGAAAAGTCTTGAACGTAAATTTTTTGAACTTACCCAAGCCAACTGATTATGTTGTCATTACTCCGCATAGAATGGATGAAACTGAAAAATTACAGAACATTCTGGATCTTATCAGTCCTTTATCTTGTAAGTATTTTTGGTGTCAATTATATTACTTACCGCATACAGCAAGCTATTTTCCAGGAAAAAGAAGCCAAGGGAATTGCACAGGCTGTTATTGGTAATCCGCCATATTCGTTTCCCTCTACCTGGCAGGTAACCAGTTATTTCAGCAGCTTCCTGTTGTTTGTACCTGGTTTGCTTATGATCATATTGATGACTAATGAATACAGCTTTAAAACGCACCGGCAGAATATTATTGATGGCTGGAGCCGCAGACAGTTTATCTCCGTAAAGATATCCCTGGCTATAATTGGTGCTGTAATTTCTACACTGGTAGTTTTCATTACAGCTATCGGATTCGGACTGGCCCATGAAGAACCATTCAGTACAGAGAACATGATCTATATTTTCTACTTCTTTATACAGGCCCTCAGTTATTCTATGGTAGCATTACTTTTTGCGCTGTTGTTCAAAAGAGGGGGATTGGCTATCGGTATTTTCTTTTTATATGCACTGGTGCTGGAGAATGTACTAGCGGGCCTGATGAATCGTTACATGAACTACAGTGGTCGTTATCTGCCGTTGGAAACAACAGACAACCTGATACCATTTCCATTATTCCGGAATATTCAGAACCGGATCATTCCACCACCCGATTACACTGTTTTACTGATCGTGTCAATTGTATACCTGGCAGCTTATTTTTATTTAGCTGTACGCAAATTCGAGACTGACGATCTGTAGTTATTTTTTCACCAGGTTGCGGAGCGCTGCATCCAGCGAAGGGAATGCAAACTGAAAACCGGTATTACTGATCTTTTCACTACTTACCGTTGCGCTTTTCAGCACCTCTATACTCATTTCACCCAGCATTATTTTCAATAGGAAGGCGGGTACATAAAAAGGCGTAAAGAACTTTCCTTTTACAACAGTTGCCAGAGTTGTCATCAATGTTTTATTAGAAGCAGGATGCGGAGCTACAGCATTGTATACCCCTTCTATATCATTATTCTCAATAGCATATAAGAACAGTCGACACATGTCATTAATATGGATCCAGCTTACAAACTGTTTTCCGCTGCCCAGGTAGGCTGCTACACCCAATCGTACCGGTTTCATAAATTCTTTCAGCGCACCACCTTTCTCACTCAACACAATACCGATACGGAATTTCACCAAACGTATACCCAATGAATGAACAGGTTCAATACTATCTTCCCACTGTTTACAGGTTTGTCCTAAAAAATCAGGTGCAACCGGATCTTCTTCCGTAAACATTTCTTTATTGCTGCTGCGTTTGTGATCATCGCCATACCAGCCAATAGCTGCAGCATTGATAACAGCTTTTACTTTTCCCGGTGTTTGCTGCAGCGTTTTTACAATTAACTGACCGCTTTCCACGCGACTGTCTACAATTTCTTTTTTCCGCTTTTTGGTCCAGCGTTTATCTGCTACACCCGCACCTGCCAGGTTAATGATATAATCAGCCTGTTGTATTGCCTGCAGGTCAACAGTTTGTTCTGCAGGATTCCACGCAGCGTACGACACTTTGCCTGATGCAGCTTTGGGACGACGTGTTAAAATGATCACATCATATCCTTTGCTTACCAGTAAATCGGTCATTGCAGTTCCAACCAGGCCTGTTCCGCCCGTGATCAATACTGTTGCCATTGTGAGGTAACGGGTTTGCTGTTGTGTAAAATTACGTTATTCAGGTACAAAGTAATACGGTTAAAGTATAAGCCATCAATAACAACTATTCATACAAATAGATATATGTAAACGATAAAGGATACTTCACACACATTTCCTGTTCGGGTCAAACAAAAATCCCTCCCGGGCAAAACGGGAGGGATGATACAACTAAAAACAACAATCGCTGCGTTTAAAACAGTCCTTTATTATAATCCGATGGCTGTTGCTAACCGGAGCGTAAGGCACGGAAAACAGGTTAATCAGGATTTTTACCATCTAAAAATGTGTTGATGGTAGAAATCTGTGTGTTATTATTTTCATCTGATTTTACTTCGTAATTACTATAGAAATTCTCAACGCTGGAGATCGTGTTGTAGAGTTCCAAATTGCGGCGGATGTATGCCGGCACAGTCTCAAACTCGTTGTTAGGGTCAGCAGCATTGATATTGAACGAGAGATTGCGCAATTTCTGTATCCGTTCTGCTGCACGTCGCTTTTGTTCTTCTGCCACGTCCTGCATAGCAGGGTCCTCGACAGATCCTAAGCTACCACTAACGGGTTGTTGAATTTGATGGGCCACGGGCTCATCCGCCGCTGGAATGTTGTCTTTGAATACCAGTTGCATATCATCGGAAGCATCTTCTTCCTTTGGTTTTTGATAACGACTAGCATCCTGACGCGGTTCGTTCACAGGTGAATGGTCAGGGATGGATTCCTGTCTCGGCGGTTCTGCATAAATATTGGAAGGCTTGGCCAAGTATCCCCCATGCGCTGCAGACGCGGAGGAATTATTTTCACTTTTACGTGGTTGCGGAGGTAGTTGCTGCACAGGTCCGGAACTGGTTCTTTCGGTTGCCTGTTGCGGCGCAGATGGTTGCGAAAGTACCCATTCAATCCTTTCATTATCATCCTTTTTTTCCACTGGCTTGTCCACAGTAGTTTTACTAAGCTCTTCTTTCGTAAAAAGCACCAGAGGAGTAGATGATGGTGTTGTGTCCATTTCTACCAGCCGGGGTGCAAGCTCTTCTTTTACAATAGGGTCCTCCTTCTTCTCTGCTACGGGAGGTGTTTGCGGTACATTCTGTGCTGCAGATGGGGCTTTTGCCTCGGGAGCACCTAATGTCAACAGTATTTTTTCTTCTTTCTTAACGTCTTCTTTCTTCGCCTTTTCTTTTACAAAAGGATCTTTATGCTCAAAACCTGTTGCTATCAGCGTAATACCGATCTTATCGCCCAGCGAATTATCATATCCCATACCCATGATCACATCTGTACCTTCACCAGCCTGGTCAAGCAGGTAATTCTGGATAATATCCACTTCATCCATTGTAAACTCATGCTCGCCTTCGGCAGAGTTGATGTTGATAAGTATCCACTTGGCACCACGGATATCATTGTCGTTCAGCAAGGGTGAGTTCAGGGCATCTTCAATACAACGCAACGCACGGTCTTCACCACCACAGGCTCCATTACCCAGGATGGCAACGCCACCGTTGCGCATTACAGTGCATACGTCTGCAAAGTCAACATTGATCTGACCGGTACTATTGATCACATCTGTGATACATTTTGCAGCAGTGGCCAGTACATTGTCCGCTTTTTCAAAGGCCTCTTTCATTTTAAGATTTCCGAACTGGTGACGCAGCTTATCATTGCTGATCACCAGCAGGGTATCTACATATTGTTTCATAACCCGAATACCTTCTTCTGCCTGTAACTGCCGCTTCTTTCCTTCGTAAGAGAATGGAGTGGTAACAATACCAACAGTAAGAATGCCCAGGTCCTTACATATTTTAGAAATAATGGGAGCACCACCGGTACCGGTACCTCCACCCATGCCGGCAGTGATAAAGGCCATTTTTGTATTTACCTCCAGTATGTGCTTGATCTCTTCCAGGCTCTCTTCAGTTGCCTGGCGTCCGATATCAGGATTTGCACCTGCACCCAATCCCTGGGTTAGGTGCGGTCCCAACTGTACCTTGTTAGGCACACGGCTCTGCGCAATGGCCTGCGCATCGGTATTGCAGATAATGAAGTTTACGCCCTCAATCTGCTGACTGAACATGTGGTTCACAGCATTACTGCCACCACCACCCACACCAATTACCTTGAGTATGGATGATTTTTCCTTCGGTAAATCAAACTGAATCATAGCTTTCGTTTTTTGTCTCACAGAGCCTTGCTCACCCGAAAGGCTTTACAGAGACTATTAGAATAACAGGTTAGTAAACTGATGTCTGAGGTATGATATCTGAAGTACGATTGAACAGTCTGCTTTCTCAGACCTCGTACTTCCGACTTCATACTTCAGTTTTTATAATGCATGATCTTCTTCTTCCTTAAACAGGTCGATAATACCATCTTTGAACTTACCCCAGAAGTCTTTGATGCCTTTCCGGTTTCTTACTTTATCAGCCTGCACTTCTTCTTCGCTCAGTATATCGTTTTCTTCTGTGGCTTCTGTTTTCTTAAGTGTCTGCGGCACTTCTACCTTTCTGAACTGGTGTTCAAAATGCTTACGGTTATTTTCATAATCGCTGTACCCTTTCAGAATTAAACCAATACAGGTTGAATACGTTGGTTTTGCCAGCTCTTCAATATGACCGGCAGCCAGGTGCTCTGTAGGAAAGCCAATACGTGCATTTAAACCGGTAACATATTCTGTTAACTGGATCAGGTGTTTCAGTTGCGCACCACCACCGGTTAATACAATACCTCCATTCAGCGTACGTCCGTCAAGACCTACCTGTTTCAGGTGATAGGTAACAAAATCCATGATCTCGTTCATACGGGCCTGGATAATGTTGGCCAGGTTTTTCACACTGATCTCTTTGGCAGGCATTCCACGCAAACCGGGAATGGTAATGAAAGCATTTGCCTTAGCTTCATTAGCCAGTGCACTACCAAACTGTACTTTCATCTGCTCGGCCTGTGTTTTCAATACACCCAGACCGGTTTTGATATCGTTGGTAATGTTTTCACCACCGAAAGGAATTACTGCAGTGTGCTTCAGGATACCTTCGTAAAACACAGCCAGGTCAGTGGTACCGCCACCAATGTCAACAATAGCCACACCTGCTTCCAGGTCTTCATGTCCCATTACAGCAGCAGCAGATGCCAGCGGTTGCAACACCAGGTCTTTTGTACGCAGTCCGCTTTTATCAACTGCACGGTTGATATTACGGATAGCATTTTTATCGCCGGTGATAATGTGGAAATTAGCACCCACTTTCACACCACCGTATCCGATAGGATTGGGAATGTTCTGAAAATTATCTACAGTAAACTCCTGAGGGATCACATCAATGATCTGATCTCCGGCAGGAATGTATGTTTTATATTGGTCTGCGATCAGTTGATCAATTTCACGCTGTGTGATCTCATCATCTGTCTGATGACGCACAATATCTCCACGGGTCTGCAGACTTTTAATATGATGTCCTGCAATACCAACATATACTTCGCTGATCTCAAGATTAGGATTAGATGCATAGCAATTGTCAAGCGCCATCCGGATGGCCTTGATCGTCTCGTCAATATTCAATACCTGGCCGTGCTTTACACCATTGGAGTTGGCTCGTCCGAAGCCGATCACCTCCAGCTTGCCAAACTCGTTCTTACGTCCTGCAATCGCTGCAATCTTCGTTGTTCCGATGTCGAGCCCAACGATGATAGGTTGTTCATTGTTCATAATGTATCCTGTTTTTAGTTGTTCTGTCATATTAAATGTGTTCCGCCAGAGCGAAACTATTATCCCTTTTAAATCTGATCAGTACCGGTTATTGCCGGTTTCGTTTTGGAAGCATTACAGCTTTTGGCTGTCTTGCAGCAGACTGACGTTGTTGCCCGTTTACAATACGGGATGATTCATTGGGTTTGGGTTTCGCAGGGTTCGGATTTCTGGGAACAGCAATTGTTCTGTTAGCGGATACGGTATTAGAATCTTTAGCTGGTTTTTCATTGTTTGTAACCGCCGCAGCCCCGGTTGTTGCTCCATCATTCAGCATTGCCTGCTGCTGCACTGCATTGGAAGCTGCTATCATCCTTGCTACATTGCGAACAGCCTGTAATGAGTCGTTCCTGCTCATTACCATCTCCTTTTTCATTCCTATTACCTGTTTATCGTACTGTACGTTTATCCGTTCATACATATTCATCCCTGCCTTGCTCAATACTTCCTGGTAAAAACGTAATAAACGCCTGAACTTTTTTTCATAACCGGTACCATCGCCAAACTCAATCACGTGGTTACCGATCGTTGGCATGATCTCAAACGTACGGGCTGGTGTAATATCAACCTGTGCAATCTGCGCCATCCAGAAAGGGTCTTTCAGAATAAAAGCACTTAGTTGCTTTACCTGCTCTACCAGTATGCTGTCTGCACCACGCAATTTTGTTTTCTCTGCCGGAAAACCAGTGAACACCGGTACCCGTGCTGACAATTTTTCTGACAATGGCAACTGTGCACCACTACTGTCAATATAAAAGCTGTTGCCGCCCAGTGTAAAAATCCTTGCCACGGGTTCACGTTCCTCTACTTTCACCTGCAGCATTTCATTATTGTCAATGAACAACTCAACGTTCCTGATCCACGGCTCCTTCTCCATGCGCTCTTCTATCCTGCGCAGATCAATTTCCTGTATCGGTTTTCCTTTTAATACAACGGTACCGCTTTTTGTCAGCAGGTCTATTACATCTTTCTTGTTCATAAACCACTGCTCCTTCGGACCGGAAATATCAACTGCATATCCTGCACATACCTGATTATTGCGCGATCTGATAGCCGCTACCAGTAAAATGAGCATCCCGGAACCAGCTATCAGCCAGCACCCGATCACTACAATTTTCCTGATACGACGTTTCACTTTCATTGTTGTACAGGTTCTTTATCTGTTTTCTATTATACTTTTTATTGGTTGTACCAACGCATCTATATCTCCTGCGCCGGCTGTTATCAGCAGCCCACCCCCCTGTTGCAATGCTGGTACATAATCATTCTTTACCCAATTCAATAGTTCTTCCTTACTCACTATTTTTTTATACGCGTTTTTCATACCACCTGTTATCAGCTCGCTGGTTACACCGGCAACCGGCAACTCTCTTGCCGGATAAATGGGTAACAACAACACTTCATCTGCCATATCAAGACTTTCTGCAAATTCCTCTGCAAAGTCTTTTGTTCTGCTGAACAGGTGCGGTTGAAACACCACTGTACACTTTATACCTTCAAACAACTTTTTAGCGCCGCCGATCAATGCACGTAATTCTTCAGGATGATGCGCATAGTCGTCAACAAATATCACACTGCCATTTTCCAGCCCCTGTTCCTTAACGATGTATTCAAACCTGCGTTTTACACCTTTAAAACCAGCTACAGCATTGCGTATCTTATCTTCTTCTATTCCCAGGTGCCTGGCAACGCCGATAGCTGCCGTAATATTTTCAACATTGTGCAGTCCACCCATATTCAATGTAATGTTATGCAGGGTTTCGTTCCTGAATACCACATCGAACGTATAACTCCCCTGCTTCATCCTGATATTGGTGCTGTACACATCTGCTTTATTATTCTCTACTCCATACTCCAGGTGCGATGATGCCTTTAATTCATTTCCTCTGCGCAAACCAGCTTTACTGATCAGCAAACCTCCTGACTTTATCCTTCCGGCAAAGCTGATGAAGGCTTCTTCCATAGCTTCCGGCGTTCCGTATATATCCAGGTGATCAGCATCCATTGCCGTGATCACTGCCACATCCGGACTAAGCCGTAAAAAACTACGGTCGTACTCATCTGCTTCTATCACACACACATTGCGCTTATCGCTCCAGTAGTTGCTGTTGTAATTCACCGCAATGCCACCCAGGAAAGCATTACATCCATACCCTGTATGTCGCAGTAAATGCGCCACCATGGTAGTGATGGTGGTTTTTCCATGCGTTCCGGCAACACAGATATTAAAAGAACTTTCAGTGATGATACCCAATACCTCGCTGCGTTTCAATACCGGGTAACCATTTTGCTGGTAAAACAATAGCTCTTTATGATCTTTTGGTACTGCCGGTGTATATACCACCAGTTGTACATCTTTTGGTATCAGATCAGGCCGGTCTTCATAATGTACTTTAATGCCTTCTTCCTGCAACGCTTTTGTCAAAGACGTTTCGGTTTTATCATAACCGCTTACTTCTTTGCCGTGAAACTTAAAATAGCGGGCCAATGCACTCATACCAATACCACCGATACCGATAAAATATACTTGTTGTATGTCTTCAAACTTAGTCACCTGGTTATTTCTTATTTCAAGTTTCTTATCAACTTATCAACCTGTCTACTTCTTTCTTTCAAACTAATGAGCAATTTGCTTAAGTACCTCATTTGCAATCAACTCATCTGCATTTGTCACTGCCAGTTTACTGATATGCTGTACCAGTGTTTGCTGCAATAACTGATCTTTTACCAGTTCAATCACAGTGGCGACCAGCTTCGTTTTTGCTTCACTATCCCTTATCATTAGCCCGGCTTCTTTACTTACCAGGTTCTGTGCGTTCACCGTCTGGTGATCTTCTGCGGCAAACGGGAACGGAACAAATATCACCGGCTTTTTTACCACGCACAGTTCTGCTATCGCCATTGCACCAGACCTTGACACTACAATATCTGCTGCGGCGAATGCATATTCCATCTGCGTGATAAAATCATTGGTCCAGATATTTTTTTTACCGGCCACTATTTCTTTCGCTCTTGCAGCATAAGATTTTCCTGTTTGCCACACCAGCTGAATATTATTTTTTCCAAACTCTTCAATATGCACATCAATAGCTTCGTTAATGCCTTTTGCACCTAAACTGCCACCAGTTACCAGTACGGTTTTCAGTGCAGGATCTAATCCGAAAAAAGCAATGCCCGCATCCCTGGTTATAGCATTCTGTACAATATTGCTGCGCACCGGGTTTCCGGTTATCAGTATTTTATCTGCCGGAAAGAATTTTTCCATTCCGTCGCTGGCTACAAAAACCTTTATGGCTTTTTTTCCCAGCAACATATTGGATTTGCCGGCAAACGAGTTTGACTCGTGTATAAATGTTCCAATGCCTTTTGCCTGTGCATATCGCAATACTGGAAAACTGGAATATCCTCCTACACCAATCACTGCATCCGGCTGAAAGGCATTCACAATCCGCCGTACCTGTATAAAACTCTTTACCAGTTTAAATGGCAGTCCGATATTTTTTATCAAAGAGCTGCGGTTAAATCCCGCTATATCCAGTCCTTCTATCTTATAGCCAGCCTGTGGTACTTTTTCCATTTCCATTTTGCCCTTTGCACCTACAAACATTATTTCTGTAGAAGGTGCTTGTTTTTTCAGGGCATTGGCAATGGCAATGGCCGGAAATATATGACCACCGGTTCCACCTCCTGCTATGATAATTTTTTTGCTCACGTATATATTCGGTTATGCAGCTACAGGCTGTGCGCCAGCCGCTGCTGATTTCTCTTTTTCCTTTCCTTCCGATTTCTCCACGTTCCGGGCTACACTTAATATAATACCTATTGCAAAACAGGTGAACAGGAATGAACTTCCTCCCATACTCACCAGCGGCAGTGTTACTCCTGTTACAGGAAACAGGTTTACTGTGACCGCCATATTGATCAGCGCCTGTATCACCAGCGTAAAACTAAGTCCCAATGCCAGGAATGCACCAAATGCATAAGGACATTTTCTGAATATGCGGATACTCCGGAACAGGAATATCAGGTACACAAAAAGGATGAAGGCGCCTCCCACCAATCCGTATTCTTCTATAATGATCGCAAAGATGAAATCTGAATATGGGTGTGGCAAGAAATTTCTTGTTTCACTGTTGCCCGGTCCTTTTCCCAGCAAGCCTCCTTTTGCAATAGCAATTTTGGCCTGGTTTACCTGGTAATTGTCATCTTTATCACCTTCCTTGTTGTCATAGATAAAGTTCTGTACCCTTTTTATCCATGTTGGCATCCTTGCTACCTCTACAAAAGAAGGCAGTTCTTTACTTTTTCCTTCAGACTTATCATAATAAGCTACTGCAAATAATATCAGTATCATTACCGGTATTGCTGCAATACCAATGACCATCAGCAGGTGTTTTGAACTTACACGACCAATGAACATCAGCAACATACTGGTGGCACCGATCAGTAATGCTGTAGACAGGTTGGCCGGAGCGATCAGTATACAAATGATAATTACCGGTGTTATAACCGGTAAAAATCCCTGTTTAAAATCTTTTATCACTTCCTGTTTCTTACTCAGCAAACGGCTCAGGTACATGAACAACGCCAGCTTGGCAAGGTCGGAGGTCTGAAACGTAAGATTGATGATCGGTAGTCTTATCCATCTGCTCCCTTCGTTCAGTGTTACCCCGAAAAACAGTGTATAGATCAGCAATGGCACAGACAACAGGAATAATATCCTTGCCGCTTTTGAATACACTGTATAGTTTACCCGGTGCGAAAAATAGATCACCAGTAAACCTACGATCATGAACGCGATCTGTTTGAACAGATACACTTCTGTATTGCCACGATTGTACTTATATGCCAGCAAACCAGTGGAACTATATACCACCAGCATAGATACCAGCGCCAGTATCAATACAATGGCCCAGATCACTCTGTCACCTTTCGTTCTGTTAAAAATCTGATCCATACCAGTTGTCAGTTTGCAGTTGTCAGTTTGCAGTTTTCTTACCCCCTATGCAGACATCCATACTTATAGGGCTTCATGATCATATCCTGCAACAACTTTCCAACTTCTTCTCTTTTATTTAAAAGGTCATTATACTTTTCCTTTTTAATGTAACCGCAGGCCAGACTAAAATCGAGCCTTGTCTGCGTTTCTGTATTCTCCATATCCGAGTCTGTGATCTTTGCCACAAAATGCGCTGCATATCTTCTCTTCCTGTATCCTTCCGCAATATTGGCACAAACAGACCGGGAACTACGCACTATCTGATCTATCAACGAATACTTTTCTTCTTTAGGAAAAGCTTTTACCATTTCAAAAATCTCGATCGCCAGCGCAAAAGCTTTCTTATACACTATCAAATCACGAAACGTACCCATGTAAAAGATTTGTACGCTTCTAATCACACGGCCATTAACTGCTTGTCAATTGCCTACTGCTCTCTACGCTGTATTCAACTTACAACCTGTAACTCACCACTTATAACCTTAAAGCTCCCTCACCGCCTGCTTGAACTGATCGCCGCGATCTTCGTAATTTTTGAACAGATCAAAGCTTGCACAAGCAGGACTCAGTAATACAACATCGCCTTTGTTGGCAAAATGAAAGGCAGCTTTTACCGCTTCTTTTGCACTGGTTGTATTGACCATCAGCGGCACATCACTCTGAAATGCTTCGTGAATGGGTCTGTTATCAGTTCCCAGACATACGATCGCTTTTACTTTTTCTTTCACCAGGTCCTGTAAAATAGAATAGTCATTTCCTTTATCCACACCACCCAGGATCAGGATCGTTGGTTTGTCCATACTTTCCAGGGCATACCAGGTACTGTTTACATTGGTGGCTTTGCTATCATTAATGAAATGTACTCCACGTACAGTAGATACCGGCTCCATACGATGTGCCAGGCTTTCAAAACTCTCAATTGCTACCCTGATCTTCTCTTTTCTGATGCCCACAGTAGCCGCTGCAATACCCGCTGCCATAGTATTGTATTGATTGTGTTTTCCCCGAAGGGTAAAATCATGAACGCTCATCTGCATTTTCTCATCGCCATTGGTTGTTACCGTCATCTGATCGTTAACAGTAAAGGCGCCCCGGTTGAGTTCTCTGCTCATAGTAAATGGTAGTGGGTTAGAATTGATTTTATATTTTCCTATATACTGCATGGTTACAGGATCGTCTTCACAATAGATAAAATAGTCCTCTGAGGTCTGGTTCATCACAATCCTGAACTTGCTGTCGATGTAATTTTCAAAACGGTACTCGTACCGGTCAAGGTGGTCTTCAGTGATATTGGTTATAACGGCGATATCTGGTCTGAACTCTTTTATATCGTCTAACTGGAAACTGCTGATCTCTGCTATGTACCAGGGCTTGGGATCTTCCGCTACCTGGCGCGCAAAAGAATAACCGATGTTCCCTACCAGTGCACAATCCAGTCCACCGGTTTTACAGATATGATATAATAATGATGTGGTAGTGGTTTTTCCGTTGCTGCCGGTAATCGCTGCAATTTTGCTGTTGCCTTTAAAGCGATAGGCCAGCTCTATTTCGCTGATAACCGGAATGCCTTGCTGACGGATCTTCTTTACCAACTCGTTTTTTTCCGGTATACCCGGGCTTTTCATCACTTCATCCGCATTCAGTATCAGTTCTTCAGTATGCTTACCGGCTTCATAAGGGATATTGTATTGCTGTAACTCGTGCAGGTACTTGTCTTTAACAGCGCCTCCATCCGACACAAAAACGTCATATCCTTGCCGCATACCCAGAATGGCAGCACCGATCCCGCTTTCACCAGCTCCTAATATTACCAGACGTTTACTCATGTACCAGCACCATTTTTTATCTACAAGTCTTCAACCGGATTAAGGGGGTTTTTCGCTAGTTTGGACTTTTACTGCACCACAATCTCTTGCTTCATGGTTTTTCCATGGATCGAATTAGAGAGGCGTGGTTTTTCAGTAACTCTTTTTCATAGTACGTTCTTACAACAGCATCTTTCAATGATGACCCACTATCTTATTTTCAACGTTACAATCGAAAACATGATGCATAGTATGGTTACGATCCAGAATCTTGTTACAATTTTAGCTTCATGATATCCCAGCTTCTGATAGTGATGGTGCAAAGGACTCATTAAAAATATCCGTCGCCCTTCCCCATACTTCTTCTTAGTATATTTGAAATAGCTTACCTGCAGTGTTACACTCAACACTTCTACCAGAAACACACCGCAGAATATAGGTATCAGTAACTCTTTGCGTACAATAATGGCCAGCGATGCAATAATACCTCCCAGTGTAAGACTTCCCGTATCGCCCATAAACACCTGTGCCGGAAAAGCATTGTACCACAGAAATCCTACACACGCACCGATCATGGCTCCAATGAAAATGGACAACTCACCCAGATTGGGGATGTACATGATATTGAGATATTCGGCAAACCGAAGATTGCCGCTGGCATAGGCAAAAATACCCAGGCAAGCCCCAATAATCGCACTGACTCCTGTTGCCATCCCATCCAGACCATCAGTAATATTGGCTCCGTTAGATACTGCTGTGATAATAAAGATCACGATCAGCATATACAATATCCAGGAAAACCCTCTTACTGCTACAGGCAATAGTTTTGAATAGTTGAACTCGTGACTTTTTACAAACGGAATGGTTGTTACCGGCGCATCTGCCACCACAAAATATTTATCCTTGCCATCCAGTTTCACTACTTTAATACTGTCTTTATTCTGCTGTGTTACAACGCCAGTGTACTCACGCCACGTTTTTGTATTGTTATTGAATAACAGGGTTGCAGCTACCACAATACCCAGCACTACCTGCCCTAACACTTTAAACCATCCTGCCAGTCCGTCCTTGTCACCTTTTTTATAAGGGATGCCTTGTTCTTTGGCCAGGCGTTTTGCACGCAGTTTCAGATAATCATCCAGGAAACCAACTATACCCAGCCAGATAGTGGCAAAGATCATCAGGCGGATATATGCTTTGTGCAGATCTGCCAGCAACAGTGTAGGCACCAGTATTGCCAGGATGATGATAAGACCACCCATGGTTGGAGTTCCTTTTTTCTGCTGCTCTCCTGCCAAACCCAGATCTCTTACGGTTTCACCTACCTGTTTTTTACGCAGGTAATTGATTAGCTTTTTACCAAAAACGGCCGAAATCACCAACGACAATATTACCGCCAGCAACACCCTTGAAGTAATGAACTGAAACAGTGCACTACCCGGGTATTTCAATCCCATTTGTTTTAACCACTCCGTTAGCTGGTACAGCATATAGTTTTATTTGCTACGCCTTTTCCGGTAAAAGAGAATAATTTATTGCTTACTCCTCCGTCCCTTCTTTGTTGATGAAAAATTGTTGTCCCTTGTTTTTTGCCAGAAGTCATGAGTGAATAAAGTTTCAGAACACGTCAAACTTTTTCTTTCTTCTTTTTGCGGTTTGGTTATCACCGTATCCCTTCCCTTTACCACTCATGTCTGCTTCCAGCTATATGTAACCGTCCATGATACTCAGATTGATCGAAGCACGTTTTCATTTGCTTCACTTTACTTATCGTACAGATCTATCATTTGCCGTAACACCTCTTTATCATCAAAAGGATGTTTTACTCCTTTTATCTCCTGGTATTTTTCATGTCCTTTACCGGCTACCAGTATAATATCTTCTGGCTTGGCCAGGTTTATCGCTGTTCTGATAGCCTCTTTCCGATCAGCTATCGAAATATATTTTCTTTTTGCGGCTGCATTCAATCCGTTTTCTATATCACGCAGTATCTGCTCAGGATCTTCACTACGGGGATTGTCTGAAGTAAAGATCACTTTGTCACTGTGTTCACAGGCTACCATTCCCATTACCGGGCGTTTGGCAGTATCCCTGTCACCACCGCATCCCACAACTGTGATGATCTGCTCATGTCCGTGACGCACCTTTTTAATAGTGGCCAGTACATTCAGCAATGCATCGGGTGTATGTGCATAGTCAACAATACCAATGATCTTTTCTTTGGGTGATACCACATAATCAAACCTTCCTTCCGCACCGCTCAACACACTCAGGCAACGCAGCACTTCCTGTTTTTCTTCACCCAGGCAGATGGCCGCGCCATATACTGCCAGCAGGTTGTAGGCATTGAATTCACCTATCAGCCTGAAGTGCACTTCCTGGTCGTTGATCAGCATCACCAGGCCGGTTAGACTATTTTCCAGGATCTTGCCTTTGAAATCGGCCACGGTACGCAAACTGTAGAAATACTTTTTAGCACTGGTATTCTGCAGCATTACAGCACCACGTTTGTCATCTGCATTGGAAATAGCAAATGCGTTGGCCGGCAATGAATCAAAGAATGACTTTTTTACACGGATATATTCATCAAAGGTCTTATGATAATCCAGGTGGTCATGTGTAATGTTGCTGAAAAGCGCTCCGCTATATTGCAGCCCGGCTATCCGGTGCTGGTGAATAGCATGTGAGCTTGTTTCCATAAACACATGCGTACAACCGGCATCCCCCATCTGCCTCAGCAGTGCATTCAGATTAATGGCATCCGGCGTTGTATGCGTGGCCGGAACAATCACATCACCTATATGATTATCTACAGTGCTCAGCAAACCACATTTATACCCCAATGCCGAGAACAGTTTATACAGTAAAGTAGCAATAGTGGTTTTGCCATTGGTACCCGTTACACCTACCAACTTCAGTTTTTCTGAAGGATGACCATAAAAATTATGTGCAATGTAACCGGCAGCCGCATGACTATTATCTACCTGCACGTAAGTCACTCCCTCATGCAGGGTAGCAGGCAATGTTTCAGCAATTACTGCTACTGCACCTTTTTCTACCGCCTTGTCAATGAACTGATGTCCATCCACCTGTACGCCTTTTACAGCAATGAACGCGCTGCCTTTCTCCACTTTCCGCGAATCGGTTTGCAGGTTAGTCACTTCCACAGAAGTGCTTCCCTGTACCAAGCGGATGCTCACCTTATATAATATGTCCTGTAAAACCGCCACTATGGATTTAATTCAATGATTACTGATTGTTTTTTCTGAAGCGCAGTTCCGGGTGCTAAACTTTGTACAGCTACCTTACCCCTGCCACGCACTTCTACCTTTACATCCATATTTTCCAGCAGGTACAATGCATCTTTCAAACCCATTCCGCGTACATCAGGCATTGTTTTGCTTATCACTTTCTGCTCTGTCAGCACCGGTTTATAATCTACCTGGTACAATCTCACCCAATCGCTTTTACCGGAATCGGCATACTGCCATTTCAACACATCCATCACCTGTTTCACATCATCTTTAGCACCGGCAAAAAAATAAGAACTGCTGTCTTTTTTCCAGGATGGCCGTGCCACGATATTATCTTTCTGTATATGCGCCGCATACAACTTATCCGCAATTTCTTTAAACACTGGGCCGGCAACTGCTGCGCCATAGTATACCTTGGCAAAAGGTTTGTTCCTGATCACTACAATACAACTGTACTGCGGATCTTCTGCCGGGAAATAACCAGCAAAAGATGACTGGTAAATATGATCTGCATATCCCCTGTTACCGTCTGCAACCAACGCTGTTCCGGTTTTGCCCGCCACTTTGTAAGGAGCGTTTTTGAACAGGTTGTAGCCTGTACCATTGGGCTCCTGGCAAACAGCATTCAGACATTCCTGCAGCAACTGCAATGTGCGACTGCTACAAACACTATCAATAGCCACATGCGGTTCATTCTGGTGTATAGCTGTACCATTTTCCTGAATCGAATTCACCAGGTATGGCTTCATCATCTTTCCGTTGTTGGCTACTGCATTGTATAACATCAGCGTTTGCAGCGGACTGACCATTACTTCATACCCAAAACTCATCCAGGGTACTGAAGTAGCGCTCCATGTACGCGACTTCGGTGTTTTTACCACCGGAGGCGTTTCACCCAACACATCAATACCGGTATACTGATTGAAATGCAGCCTTTTCAGATGTTCAATGAACTGGTTGGGGTTTTTAGCATAATTGGCCATTGCCAGTTTTGCCATTCCTACGTTAGAACTCATTTTAAAAGCTTCCTTTACGGTTACTTCATGACCATGGTTCTCTGTATCAAATACGGTTCTGCCATTTACCTGCCATTTACCACCCTCCAGGTCTACATGCTGGTTAAGGGTTATATACCTGTCTTCCAGCAGCGATAATAAAGTGGCCAGCTTAAAGGTTGAACCGGGCTCTGTTGCCTGTATGGCGTAATTAAGGTCTTCACCATAGGTTCCATCATCTCTTCTGCGCAGGTTGGCAATTGCTTTTACCTTTCCTGTTTTTACTTCCATTACCAGGCAGGTTCCTTCACGACACTCATTACTGCTCATTACCTTCAGCAAAGCATTCTCTGCTATATCCTGTATGTTTACATCAAGCGTTGTAACAACATCTTTTCCATTTTCCGGCTCTATTTCAGAACCATCTACAGGAACATATACACCTACTGCAATTTTCCGCATCACGCGTTTTCCACTTTCACCACGCAACAGGGAATCATACGTTTTTTCAAGTCCCACATTGGTGTTGCGCATTTTTCCACCACTGTCTATATAGGCTCTCGACAAACCAATTGTTCTGTTAGCCAGCAAACCAAAAGGATTCAATCTTTTGTCCTTCACTTCGGCTACGAAACCGCTTTTGTCTTTCCCTTGTTTTACCAGCGGCAATGCACGCAACTGTTTATATTCCTGGAAAGAAATGTTTCTCTTCAGCAAGAAATACCTGTCCCTTTTCCGGTAACCAGTCTGCAGCTTACGGCGGTAATCAGCGGCCGTCTGATCTTTAAAAAGATCTGCCAATCCCATCGACAGCGAATCCAGGTTTTCCTTGAAACGCTTTCCATCTTTTTCACGTAAACCATCCGCCAGAAAATCAATATAGATATCGAAATAAGGAATGGACGTACTTAACATACTTCCGTCTTCACTGTAAATAGTACCACGCTGCGCATCAATCTCTACCAGGCTTTGCTGCTGCTGATTAGCCTGTCCTATCCAGTAAGAACCCTGCACCTGTTGTATATACACTGCACGACCAAGGATCAAAACGCTGAATACCACTATGCCTATAAAGGCCAGGTACACTCTCCATAATATGTCGCGTTTTACTTCCAAGGATTTACTTATAGCTTAAAAGAACAATTATTACTATACACAACATTTATAACCTAGAACCTACAACTCAAAACCTACTTCAGGCTATCAGTAATCACTATCGGCGGCATTGTCAGCTCTTTCAATCCGAGTGGCTCAACCGCCTTTGCCAGCTCACTTTGCTTACTACGGAACATCACCTCGCTTTTCAACGTCTTGTATTCGTACTGCATCTCCTTCAACTCCTTATTCACCTTATTGATACTGCGTATTGTTTTATCAGCATAGTGCCCGCTATAGATATACACCACCGCCAGCACAGACAGGAACATAAAAAAGGGAATGTTCTTTAATATCCATTGATACCCGAACACTTTACGCCAGTGACGTCGCGCCTCTTTTGCTTCTTTATCTTCCCGTATCTTTTGTTCCTCTGTCATTACTACTGGTTAGAAATTAGCGGCTGAACAGTTTCTAACCATCCAACCGCTAATGAAAAGTGCTTAAATTCCTCAAGCAGCTTCCATATGGATAATGCGATTTTAAATACCCTTTATATTTGAAAACACTGAATACACAATGTTAAATAACACACCTGCCTTCATTTACACATTACACCCTTTCAGCCACCCGCAACTTCGCACTGCGCGAACGCGGATTTCTTTTCAACTCTTCCTCACCTGCAACAACCGGTTTTCTGGTAATTACTTTTAAAGGAGACTCAGGAGTGTTTCGGCTGAATGGATCAGGCACTTCTTCTTCAAAACTCCCCTTGCGAAGGAAATTTTTTACGATCCTGTCTTCCAGTGAATGAAAGGTAATAACAGCAATGCGGCCATGCGGCTTCAGCAATTCGGGAACCTGCTGTAACATTTCTTTCAACGCACCCAATTCATCATTCACTTCTATTCGCAGCGCCTGGAATACCTGGGCAAAGTATTTATGAGGATTTCCCTTCACCACAGATTGAATAGCACTTTTGAAGTTGGCAATGGTTTGCAATGAAACCGACTGCCGTACCTGCACAATTACTCTTGCCAGCGTTTTTGAATTGGTAACCTCACCATACTGCTCAAACAACTTATGCAATTGCTGTTCAGAATAAGTGTTTACCACTTTAAAGGCCGTCAATTCCTGTCGCTTGTCCATCCGCATATCAAAGTCACCATCAAAACGGGTGGAAAAACCACGTTCTGCTTCATCAAACTGGTGACTACTGACACCCAGATCAGCCATAATACCATCCACCTGCCCTACTTTGTTCAAACGCAGAAAGCGCTGCAGATGCCTGAAGTTGTGCGGAATAAAAACAATCCGCTCATCATCCGGCACGTTGCGCTGCGCATCCGCATCCTGATCAAAAACAAACAACCGTCCGTCTTCGCCAAGATGCTTCAGCAACTCACGACTATGCCCGCCTCCACCAAAGGTGCAATCAACATACACCCCGTTGCGACGCACATTCAAACCCTCTATTACCTCCTGCAGTAAAACCGGCACATGATATACAGACTCACTCATAGCTTATAATTGAGAACGACCTCCCATTACACGCTCTGCCAGGTCGCTATACTTTTCCGGTGAAAAAGAGTCAAAGAACTGCTGATACTTACTTTTATCCCAGATTTCGATTTTATTGATCACAGAAACCATCACTACTTCTTTTTCCAACCCCGCATATTGTTTCAGATTTGGCGGCACCAGCAATCTTCCTGCAGAATCTAACTCCATCAGCGACGCCCCCATCGTAAAATAGCGCAAGAACTCCCTGTTCTCCGCCTTGTATTCGCTAACTTTGGCCAACTCTTCCAATATGGGATCCCAATTTTTTTTAGGATATAAAGTCAAACATTTTTCAAACCCCCGGGCAATGACGAATTGGTCGCCAGCCTCTTCCGGCAACTGTTTTTTTATACCAGCCGGAAGGAGAAAGCGGCCCTTTGCATCCAAAGTAACCTCGTATTCCCCGAGAAAAACAAACATTTACAATGAGTTGTGTGCAATTGATTAATACTTACACAAAATAACACTTTTTCCCACTTTCTACATAAAATTGGAAATATTTAATTTTTCCACAGCATGTTCATTATCTAAAGTGTTGAACATGTTCATTTTCCGTTCATTATTCACTATTGAGGGCCTTTATTCCTGTGCAATGACTGTGAATTAGGGTGTATAACCTGTTAATTCACATGATTTTTAATTACTTAGAAAGATTTCTAAATTTCGTTTTAAACATTTTTTCCAAAAACTTCCGGCAAAACACATGCTTTTTTTGATTCACATCTAATCTGTTGGTTGTCACTTACAGCCCATGTTAGCGTTTGCAACTGACAGGCTGGCTTTTACCACCAGTAATGGACTTCAACCTTTTCTTCCCACCATTTCATCCATCCGGATATTCATTCCGGCTATCGGGCGTAACACCATTCAGCCTGTTCCAGTACCTTACCGGTTAAAATGTTTGGGTATGGCTACTGCCGGTTATTCAGGTACACCACTTTTGAAAAAATTAGGGATCAAAGACACCATGAAGGTGCTGCTCATCAACGCACCTGGTGCATACATGGAGTGGTTGCAGACTGATATTTCAGGCCAACTGGTTACTGCCCGTCAAAAACCAGATATGGTACACCTGTTTGTTACCAGCGCTAACGAAATGGTACAGCAGCTTGTTAAACTGGAACCGGCCAGAAAAGCCAATCCCAGTATCATCATCTGGGTAAGCTGGTATAAAAAAAGTGCAGGCATCGCAACCGATGTTACGGAAGATGTGATACGCAATTACGCATTGCAGCACAGCCTGGTGGATATCAAAGTATGCGCTGTCAGCGAACAATGGAGTGGCTTGAAACTGGTAGTGCCGGTTGCCAAACGTTGAGTACATTTGCGTTTTACGCATTTAAAAAATGGCAGCAGTTGGCTGCGCTTTACTTATGCATCCGAAGCAACTTTCTATTCAGCATTTTACATACCAACTTCCCGACGAACAAATTGCCCGCTATCCTTTGCCACAGCGCGATGCATCGCGTTTACTGGTGTACCGTGATGGAGAAATAACTGAAGACATTTACCGCAACATTGCAACACATCTGCCCGAACACTCGTTAATGATCTTCAACAACACCCGGGTAGTTGAGGCCAGGTTGCTGTTCAAAAAAGAAACCGGCGCTATTGTAGAAGTCTTTTGTCTTGAACCGGGTACTCAATATGCCGATATCACCACAGCGCTGTTGCAACAGGAAAAAGTTACCTGGAAATGCCTGATAGGTGGTGCATCCAAATGGAAACCCGGACAAACATTGCAGAAAAGCATTGTTGTCGATAACAATGAAACCATTATAGTACAGGCAAAATATCTTGCCAAAGAAGCCGAAAGCTTTTTAGTGGAATTATCCTGGACACCAGCTCATTTTTCTTTTGCAGATATATTGCATTATGCCGGAGTAATGCCGCTGCCTCCTTACATCAAAAGAACGGCCGAAATTGCTGATGCAGAGCGCTACCAGACTATTTATGCGCATACTGCAGGTTCAGTAGCAGCACCTACTGCCGGCTTACATTTTACCGATGCCGTATTTCAACAACTACATAAAAAGGGAATAGCAGATGAGTATGTAACGCTGCATGTGGGCGCCGGTACATTCAGACCAGTGAAGAGTGAGTTGATGGAACACCACCACATGCATGCAGAGTTTATTGATGTTACAGCCAGTTGTATACAACACATTCTTCAACACCTGGATAAACACATTACTGTAACAGGTACCACTTCCATGCGTACAGTAGAAAGCCTGTACTGGATGGGCGTTAAACTCCTGCTTAATCCCGGTGATGCTGCACCCGATCTTACCATTCACCAATGGGACCCTTATGAACTAAACGCCAACGATATTTCTGCATCTATGGCGCTGGAAGCATTGTTACAATACCTGCAAAGGAACGGACTGCAACGTTTAATAGCCAGCACATCACTGCTGATTGCACCAGGATACCAGGTAAAGATACCACATGCCCTCGTTACCAATTTTCATCAGCCACAATCTACATTGTTATTGCTGGTAGCAGCCTTTATAGGAGATGATTGGCGTACAATTTACAACTACGCGTTGCAAAATGATTTTCGCTTTTTAAGCTATGGAGATGGATGTTTGTTGTTCAGAAGCAAGATGTAAGACATAAAGTTTAATGTATTGCTATCTCATCTTACATCAGCCATTATAACTTTCTGAATAGAACATGGCTTTACATAAAAATATAAGGTGTGAGTAACTGCCACGCTGTCGCATTCACTCACACCTTTATACTTTAAACCTTGTATTTTTTAACCTATCACGCAGTTACCTTTTCATGCAGCAGCGGAATTTCCAGGGTAAATACAGATCCTTTGCCCAGTGTACTTTCCACTTTGATTCTTCCCTGGTGAGCATCCACAATGGTCTTCACATAGCTCAATCCGAGTCCGAAACCTTTTACATTGTGAATATTGCCGGTATGTGCACGATAGAATTTTTCAAAAATACGGCGCACCGTTTCTTTACTCATACCAATGCCGTTATCTTCCACACGTATAGTAAGATTTTTGCCAGTACTGTTGGTAGATATTTTCAGCAACAGGTTGTCTTTTGAGTATTTAACAGCATTATCGATCAGGTTGGAAATAAGATTTCTGAAATGCACGGGATCGCCTTCTACCAAGTCTTCTGAAGCATTCAGGCTCAATTCAGCACCACCGTTCTTTTCATCCAGTTGCAGTGCGTAATTATCAACAATATCTTCAATCAAAGAATGTACATGCAATGGTTGTTTGTTCAGTTGTATTTCCTGGCGATCCATCACCGCAGCCTGCAGAATCGTCTCCACATGCTTGTTCATGCGTTTGTTCTCTTCCTTAATAATGCCACTGAAATAATCCATCTTTTGCCGGTCCTGCACCACTTTATCATTCCGCAGAGCATCTACTGCCAGCGAAATGGTTGCCAGCGGAGTTTTAAACTCATGCGTCATATTATTAATGAAATCATTTTTGATCTCACTTAATTTTTTCTGTCGCAGTAAAGCATATACCGTTACGTAAAACGCTGTAATAATGATCAGCGTAAAAAATACTGAACCAATGATCATCCATCGCATTTGTTTCAGCACCAGTCTCCTGATATCCGGCACCACTACAGTCATCACTTCTTCCGGCACCAGGTTTTCCAGGTCACTGCCACTGGGCTGCTGAAAGGCATAGAATAATACCAGATTTTTGGAAGTATCGGGTGTAAAATTGCGTGAGCGCAGTTCAAAAGAAAGCAGGCTGACATTGGAAGTGATTGAAAATTCAAACTTCAAATTACCAAGTCCCTGATTACTAAACGCTTTATGCAAACGTTCGGCAACTTCAAATTCTGTAAATTTTTGTGCAATGGTTGGCGGCTTCATCAACTCCATCTGAAATTGTTCAGAAGGCCAGTTGAAACCGGGTTTGGTACGATATGCTTTTAAAGAAGGTAAAGTGCCTTTCTGATCAGCCATTTGTTTTCCTGCTTCATCAATTCCCCGGATCACTTTCCACTTGAACTCTTCCTGCTTATCCATCAGCATTGTTTCTAACCAACTGTATTGCACATAGATAGTACCTATCAGTGAAAGACTGATCAAAACAATGATGACCGGGAATATTCTCCTTAATTGCAATTGATATAATTTTTGCGCCTCTTTCATTACCTGCCAGCTTGCGTAGCTCAGACAGTTAGTCGTTTAGTGGTTCGTTTTTCTCGTTCAAGCAGGTAATTCAATCGGCAAAATTAATGAACAGCTAATTTAAAGCTTACTGTACGAATATAAGGGCTTTTGATTTAACTTAGATTTACCAAAGCCTCCCCGATTGCCGCCATCCGCACCGCCAGTAAGGTGCTAACTTAGGAAGTTTTAACTAACCGCGCCGGTTTTTTAAACAATCTTTTGCCAAGCCGACGTAAGTACTAAATTTAGAACTATGATTACACCGGGACCAGGTACATTGCTAATAGCAGAACCATTCCTCAAAGATCCCAACTTTATGCGTTCTGTTGTATTGATCTGCGAACACCAGGAAGAAGGAAGTTTTGGGTTTGTACTCAACCGCATTTTTGAAAATACACTGAATGAACTGATGAACGATATGGATGAACTGAACCTGCCCGTTTATTACGGCGGACCTGTACAGGTGGATACTATTCATTTTCTGCATCAATATCCGGAACTGATCCCCGGCAGCTATGAAATACTAGATGGTATTTACTGGGGTGGAGATTTTCAGATTGCCATCAACCAGTTGCGCGAAGGAAATATCGACAAAAACAAAATACGTTTTTTCCTGGGCTACTCCGGCTGGGGCAACGGACAACTGAATTCTGAACTACAGGAAAAATCATGGCTTATTGCACAAGCTACACGCAAACTTGTTTTTCCAAAAGATGTGGATGAATTATGGAAAGATGCGCTCAGGCATCTTGGAGGAGATTATACACTGATGGCTAATTTTCCGATTGATCCCCAACTGAACTAATGCGCTGCTAAAACGATTGATATACTGAAAGCCTGGTATTGCATGTGCAATCCAGGCTTTCAGATTTATTGAGCTATTCTCTCATGTTCCGGCCTTTCTCAGGCCTTCAAACTCTTTCATGCAATTGATTACTGCAGTGTGAATTTAATACCGGCACCTATATCCCAGCTATTAAGATTATTGATACCATCCTTATTATAGGGCATATAATTGTAAGCGCCATTGATATTAAATCCAAAACGTGGTGAAACCGGGATATTAACACCAGCCTCAGGCCGCAGGGCAAAGCCAAAGCTGCTGCGACTACTTTCAAACTCACCAATATACTGGCGGAACATGATGAAATTACCGCCTGCACCTACACCCACATAAGGTTGTATTACACTGTGCGGCATGAAATTATATTGTGCGGCAGCCATTACCGGAACCGTTTGTATAGAGTTGGTAAGGACAGCAGAAATATCACTGCCATCAGACAACTTGTACATATTACGCGGATACTTTTGATAAAAATCCTGGTACCCGGTTCCTAGACCTACAGACAATTTATCAGTAATACCATACATAATACTTCCTGTCCATCCACGGTAAGATGTATTATTGACAGCATCGCTGCGAAATGAGCCTGCAGGTATACCTACATTATAATTGATATTAACACGCAATTGATCCTGTTGTGCCTGTACTTTCATCATGCCTGCTATACCCAATACCAGGCATATTGCAATCTGATACTTTTTCATAATCTTCATTTTTTTCAGTTACCGGGTTAATTTTTTTGCAAATAAGTAGACTGTGCAAACAGTGCCTGCACACTGCTTGCTGCATTGGCACTGTTAAAAGTACCTGCGCCACGTACCAGGCCGGTCCATATACCTTTCAGCGCCTTACCGGTAGTATTTTTAAGATCAAGCATATCAATTGATACAGCACCATCGGTGATCTGGTACACTCCGTATGATGGGAAATAATACCCATATCCCGGGTAACCCCAGTAATAAGGATCCCAGTAACCACCATAATACCCCCAGTAATCATTGTAACTGACAATTCCGGTGTAGGTATTGTAAATACGACTTACGTTAATACCCAGATCAGGGTGGCCATCATGTGCTACCAACGTATACCCTCTTGCCTGCATCTGTGCTTTTATGGCACTGATATAGGCAGTATCTACATCTGTCAGTGCCTTTTTAACCAGTTGGTTATTGCTGATAACAGCCACCGAATCTGACACACTGAATGTATTGTAGGCGTTAAAGCTCACAGAGTCGTTGCGGTTGGTGATATAGATCCGCGCCTCATCACTTGTAAGATTATTCAATGGTTCTTTAGTGCAACTGCTGTACATCATGATAACCATGACGCTGCTAATAATAGTTAGGACAGTAGCTTTCATAGCAAAATGTTTTTATGATCTATTCTTGGAGATGTGGTTAGACTATTGATAGTTGCACAAGTAAAATGCCTGTTCACGCCAAAAAGCGTTTTTAACAAGCTGCTAAAAACAAAATGTGAAATTTGAAGATTTACAGAACAAAATCACCATCGGGGATAATCAAATCAATAAAAAAGCCCGCACATATTTCATTGCAGGCCCTTGAATAGCCGACCATATTCCAGCTAAGCTCGTTTGACAGGTTTACTATAAATACCAGTACAAAGGAAGTGCATTACTATATAATTGCAAGTGTATTAACAACAAGCTAACCAGTTATTCAATGTGTATCAAAATTACAACCGATTACAGGCATATTGCGCCAATTACTTTACACAGCTATTATTTAAGCCGATGCAGCAACATCAAATGCAGTTGCAGTAAACTTGTGCAATTGTAGCAGTATGTACGGAATGACTAGCGGAAGGGTTGGTAAAAAGCAATTGTAGCCAGCGATAACATTGGTTTATCTCCACTGGTATCACCATAGCAATATATTTCGTCGAATTGTGTAAGGTCGTATGCAGCTCTGATTCTTCTCACCTTTTCCTCACCATAACAATTTTTGCCGCTTATTTTGCCGGTCACAGCGTTGTTTTTTATCTGTAGTTCTGTGGCGATCAGTTTTACCTGCAATTCATTACACCAGTTACGTATCCAGTTTTCAGCAGAGGCCGATACAATTACAATTTCAGCACCGGCATCTTTCAATTGCTGAATTTCGGTCAACGCTTTTTGCCTGATAAGTGCCGGGATTTTTTCGCGCGCAAATGCATCACAATGTTCCTGGAATGCCTGCAACGGCATTTTTCCAAAGAACAGGCGCAGTACATTTTCTTTGGCAAGCTGGTTGGAAATAACCCCCAGTTTGTATGCCACTAATAAAGGACTGGTAAGCAAAAAGCCCAGGTACAATTTAACAGCACCATGGCGGTATTTGATCACTTCCAGCAATGTATCCTTTGTAGTGATGGTACCATCGAAATCAAAAAAAGCGATCCGGCGACTCACAGCTTTAATTTTTTAAAGATGAACTCAGGTATTGATGTAATGATCAGCATAATCCAGCGCCAGAACCATTTTACATACACTACGTTTTTCTTACTCAGCACAGCTTTATATACCACATTCGCAACATCTTCGGGTTTGGCCGTCAGCAACGGAGGTAATGTAAGATTCTCTGTCATGCGTGTATATACAAATCCTGGTTGTACACTTACCACATGCACACCTTCATGAAACATACGGTTGCGTAATCCTGACAAGTACGCAGTAAAACCGGCTTTGGCACTACCATAAATATAGTTGCTCTGGCGGCCACGTTGTCCGGCTACAGAACTGATACCCACAATGGTACCTTTGTTCTGTGCAGCGTAATCATTACTTACAATATTCAGTATAGAAACGGCACCGGTATAGTTGGTTTCAATAATGCGCTGGCATTCCTGCCAGTCTGCACGCGCAGTTTCATTATCGCCCAGGTAGCCAAATACGCAAACAGTAATATCAGGTTTTACCGGCAATTCATTCCAGAATGCCTGGTGACTGTTAAACTGTACAGCATCAAACTCGTGTACAGTACAGGGTACATTATAACGTATCGCAATATCAGACTGTAATGGTTGTACCCTGACAGTATTTCTGGCAGCCAGTTGAATACCAAATCCCTGTGATGCAAATTTCCTGGCTATTGCCACTGCCATATCAGAAGCTGCTCCTAAAATCAATACAGTTGCCATGTAGTTCCCGGATTAGCGTGTGGTTAATATTGCTCTGTACATCCGGCCACAGCCGCATACACAGTTTTAATTGTATAAAAATAACAGTTTTGAACAATGGTGCTGAAAACTCCATTGGCAGCAAACGTTACAGGAAAAAGTCTATCGGTCAAAAACGGTAATATCCTTCATATACAGGATGAAATAGAAACTCAGCATCCATAATAATAAAGTCACCTGGATAAAACGGTCTTTGTAAAGGATCTCAGTAGGTGACCCTGCCTTGTTCAATACAAATGTGATCTGCAGGTAGCGCATAATACCGGCAATGACAAACAGGGCAGTATAATATAAACGATGTCCGAACTGTTTGTACAGCGCACCGGATACAGCATAATTAATATAAGCCACGATCAGGATGGCGCAGATCAATCCCAGCAGAATATTGAGAAACTCAAGACTGTATCCTTTAATAGCCTTACGCATGTCGGTACCGGTAGAAAGCTTCAGCATCACATCATCACGACGTTTGGCAATGGCCATAAACAACGCCAGCAGGAAGGTCATAATGATCAGCCATTCTGTAACATCCACTCCTCCCAATACACCTCCCCCCTTTACACGCAACACAAAACCAACGGATACAATAATGATATCAACAATTGACAGGTTTTTAAGCCCAAAACAATAGCCGATATTCAGCAGAAAATAAATCGAAGTAATAAAAAGGAATTTAAAACCGGGATCCAGCAGGTAGCTCAGCAACAAGCCGGCAATCATCAGCACAATACTAATAGCCAGCCCAACGCTCTTTTTCACCTTTCCTGAGGCCATCGGACGTTTGCATTTTGTAGGATGCTTACGGTCATCTTCTACATCACGATAATCGTTAATAATATAAATGCTGCTGGCAAGAAAGCTGAACGCAAAAAAACCACCGATCAACAGCCGGAACTGATCAGAAAAACTGAAGGGGTCAAAAAGTTTACCTGCAAAAAAAGAAGGTATGAACAGGAAAAGGTTTTTTGCCCAATCTTTAGGCCTTAATAGCTTAATATAATCTACCATCGAATCTACGATTACCGCGCCAAGATACACCACAAAAGGTTTTCCTGCAATACCACAAAGTGGCATAGGCTTAAAAACGGCGGTAACTGGGTATACATATTGTGTTATCTGTCATCTATAAGATGGTTTGTCATGCTCCGGAGTGCCCAGAATAGCGGCCTGCATCAGCATAGTTCACAAGGCAAAAGCAACAAAATTCCTTGCCTGTTTGATTTTCAATATGTAATTTAACGCCGTTTATAGGCTGAATGCGCTGCAGGATGCAGTTGCGCAGCACTATCCGAACCTGGTATCCGGAATGCCTCCATTTGTCAACCCCTCTTATTTTCAAAAACAAGAGACATTCATGAAACGCATCTTATCCGCTGCAGAAGTTTTAATTATTGTTATCGTTGCCTGTTTACCGCTGGTAGCTACCCTTCCTTACCGCATCAATATTTTTCTGTCATGGGAGGGTGCATACCGCCTGTACCAGGGACAGTTGCCCTACCGCGATTTTGGGATGCCGGTGGGCTACATGTATTGGGTAGTGCCCGCCATGTTCTTTAAGATCTTTGGTCCCCAACTGATCACACTGATCAAAGCGCAGGCATTTATCAATATTCTTGGCGGACTGGCTTTTCGTTCCATTTTCAAAAGTTTGCAGGTACAATATCCTGTTCGCTTCATGGCAGTGCTGGTATTCTGCCTCTCCTATTCTTTTTTCAATTACTGGCCCTGGTACAATCAAACCGTAATTGTATATGAACTGATCGGTATTGCATTTTTACTGCAGTTCATATTTGGTTCTGTATTCAGAACAAAATACGCATGGCTGGTACTCTCTGCCGTTTTTATATTCTTTTCTTTCTTCACCAAACAAGACGGCGGCGGACTGGCACTATTGATCTGTCTGGCCCTGCTGGGATACAATGCCATGCAGGATAAAAAAATATGGCCTCCTGTAATTTTTATAGCTGCATTTGTTGTAACCGGGTTACTACTAATATTGCCGTTTACAAAATATCAGTTCGGATACTGGTTCAATCACGGGCAGCCTCCGCACAGTTCACGCATATCAATCGGGGAAATTCTCAAAGAATTTCTGTCCGCATCACAATGGCTTAAATTTTACATCCTCGTCATCGCATTGTTATTGCTGGCATCTATTAAAAACTTCAAAACCTGGTGGCAGAATAAACAACAGGTTATCTTTACACTGCTTACACTGGGTATTCTTGCCGAAGCAGCCATTTTCCAGGTAACCAGTTATGTGCCGGTAGATAACAACATTTTCTTTCACAGTTTTGCATTTGTATTTATACTCTCATTGCTTTCTATTCTGTTACCGGTAGACTTTACACAAAAAGTTCCGCTGGTTGTTGGCACGCTGGGCGTTTTACTATGGTGGAGTTCTGTATACTGGAAATATGTAGAACGTTTTGTAATAAAACCTGGCAGCGAAACCTATACAACTAACACACACGGAGGATATACCTACGCCAATGTAGTGAACCGCAATACATTCATTATTGATCTTGATACCACCGATATTCCTTTAAGTCAATGGCGCGTTCCCAATCTGCCATCATTCCGCAAAGTATTGTTGCCCGGCCCTACAGTTGACGGAATTGAACGACTGATGAACATGGACCTGGTAAAAAACAATACAGATCTGAAAGTGCTGAATATGTCAGAGCTGACACCACTGGCAGCAGAAATTCCTTTCAAACTGGAAGCCGGTCCTTATTACCCGTTGTGGTTCCATAAAGGTGTAGGCATGTTCGATAAAGAAACCAATATGTTTATCGATCGCATACAGCACAAACATTACGACCTGGTGTTGTTTGAATATATTCCTTATCTCAACAATTTTTATCCCTTCTCCATCCGGGAAGCATTACAGGCCAATTACAAAAAGGTAGATTCGTTTGTAGCACCGCGCAAACCAGCCACTGATGCATGGGTAGAAGTGTATGTGAAGCCGTGAGAGCGGGACGCAGGTTATCGTGAGTCGTCAATCGTGAATGATCGTTGCAGCCATAACAATCAAATCATATAGCTATCAAACCATTTGTTCATTCCTGTGGACTGGTATTCGCTCGCAGCTCAATGCCCGTGGCTCACAGCTTTTTCAGACTTCCGGCTTCATACTTTTTTCCGTACCTGCATTTACCCCCAACCCGAACTCCAAAGCTCACTGCATTTAATTAATTTGCGCCCATCAAAGGAACTACTGACATATTAGCCAATCCGATTGAATACCTGAAGGGAGTAGGCCCGCAGCGTGCCGATATGCTTAAAAAAGAGCTGAACATTTTTACGTTCAGGGATCTGCTGGAGCTATTTCCTTACCGGCATGTTGATAAAACCAAGGTCAACCTTACCAAAGACATCACCCCCCAAACAGAATTTATACAAATTGCCGGCCGTCTTACCAGTCTCAACATAATGGGCGAAAAAAGAGGCAAACGCCTGGTAGGTGAAATACGTGATGCATCCGGTACACTTGAACTGACATGGTTCCAGGGCATCACCTGGATAGAAAAGTCATTATCCGTAGGACAGATCTACCTGGTATATGGTCGTGTAAGTTTTTTTCAGGGACAACCGCAGATCACTCACCCGGAAATAGAAATTTTTACACCGCAGGCAAGCGATGGCAAAAATTTCCTGGAACCTGTATACCCCAGTACAGAAAAATTAAAAGCGCGTGGGCTGGGCGGCAGACAGATTGCCAAGCTGACACAAACCTTATTCACACTGATACAGGAAAAAGATATTCCTGAAAATTTACCCGATAGCATTTTACAACCGCTATCGCTGGTATCCCGTTTCCGCGCGTTTTCACATATCCATTTTCCGCCCGATACCAATGCCTGGCAAAAAGCTACCGACCGGTTGAAATTTGAAGAACTGTTCATTGCGCAGCTACGCATGGCCCTGATCAAAGGACAACGCCACCGTTATTCAAAAGGCATCACTTTTGGACAGGTAGGCGAAATGTTCAATACTTTTTACGAAAAACACCTGCCCTTCCAGCTTACCAACGCACAAAAAAGAGTAATTCGCGAGATCAGGCAGGATACTGGCCGTGGCGTACAGATGAACCGGCTGCTGCAGGGCGATGTAGGCAGCGGAAAAACCATCGTGGCGCTGTTGATAATGCTGCTGGCTATTGATAACGGCTACCAGTCATGCCTGATGGCGCCCACCGAAATACTTGCACAACAGCACTTTCTCAATATCAGTAAACTGGTAAAAGACCTTCCGTTACAGGTACGCTTGTTAACCGGCTCAGTAAAAGCGGCCGAACGCCGGCAGCTATTACAACAACTGGCCGCAGGTGAAATACATTTTTTAGTAGGCACCCACGCAATATTAGAGGACACTGTGCAGTTTCATAACCTGGGACTGGCCATTATTGATGAGCAGCACCGGTTTGGAGTAGCCCAGCGCGCACGTTTATGGGAAAAAGCAACTGTTCCGCCGCACATACTGGTCATGACCGCCACTCCTATTCCCCGAACCCTGGCAATGACAGCTTATGGAGACCTCGATTACAGCGTAATAGATGAGCTGCCACCCAACCGTAAACCCATTTTTACCGTACATCGTAATGAGAGCAGACGAAGTCAGGTAATGGACTTTATCCGCTCAGAATTGGATAAAGGGCGACAGGCCTACATCGTTTTTCCACTGATTGAAGAATCCGAAAAACTCGATTACGAAGACCTGATGAAAGGGTACGAAAACGTAAAAGCATATTTTCCCGAGCCCCGCTACTGGATCAGCATGGTACATGGTAAACAAACCAACGAAATACGCGAAACCAACATGCAACGTTTTAAACAGCACGATACTCACATATTGGTTGGCACCACAGTTATTGAAGTAGGTGTAGATGTACCAAATGCCAGTGTAATGGTGATAGAAAGTGCTGAAAAATTCGGTTTGTCACAGTTACACCAGTTACGCGGACGTGTAGGAAGAGGTAGTGAAAAAAGCTTTTGCATTTTATTAACAGGTAGCAAACTCAGCAATGAAGCACGCGAACGCCTGAAAACCATGTGCGCTACCAGTGATGGATTTAAAATAGCGGAAAAAGATCTTGAGCTGCGTGGTCCCGGTGATATAGAAGGTACAAGGCAAAGTGGCATGCTGAATTTCAAACTGGCCAGTATTATACAGGACCGGCATTGGCTGGAAGCAGCACGCCGGTTGTCGGATAAACTGATGGACCAAGATCCTGATCTGAATGCTGCTGAAAACCTGCGGTTAAGAAACTTTCTGCAGTCGTTGCAGGGCAAAACTATATGGAGCAAAATTTCATGATCCTCAGTACCTTTGGAAACCGACCTTTCTCAACCAATTCTCTTCTGCTTATTACTGCCTGACTGTCAGTTAAAGATGAAATTAAAATTCATTCATTAACCGGCACGATTTAACCGTAAAAAACGTTTTATTAAGTAAATTGTAAAAAAGGAAATCTTGGGAAGGAAATGTTTAATAATCGTTGCGTTCCTCACAATAGCCCTTTGTAGAGTAGTTGCACAAGATGCATCTGCATTTGAATTTGTTCAAAACAAAGGCCAGTGGGACAAGGCAGTAAAGTTCAAAGGCGAATTTCCGGTAGGCGCATTTTTCCTGGAACAAAAAGGCTTCTCTGTTGTTCAATACAACAGCAATGACCTGAAAGCCATTCACGACAGAACCCACGAGGGAATGTCACTGGCAGGTAGTAACAACAATACCAAACAGAAAGCGAATACCAAAACCAGCCGTAGCAGCCTAGGCGATGTGCTAATGCCTGTTGAGGGCGGTGGCGGCGGTTCCGCAGGCAGCGATATTATTCTGCATTCACACATGTATCGCGTAACCTTTGAAGGAGCTTCAGACAACGCCATCATCATACCCGACAAACCGTTACCTACTTACAACAACTACTTTATCGGTAACGATCCTACCCAATGGGCTTCCAACGTGCTTTTGTACCAGGGTGTAACCTACAAGAACATCTATCCCAATATTGATGTAAGATATTACTCCGAAAACGGACGTTTAAAATACGACATTATTGTAAATCCCGGCGGTGATGCAAGCCAGATTGCAATGAAATACGAAGGCGCTGACAAACTCTCTCTCAAAAAAGAAGAACTCATTATTAAAACTTCCATCGGCGATTTTAAAGAACTGGCACCTTATTCCTACCAGTTTGATAAGGTCTCCGGGAAAAAAGAAATAGCAGCATCTTTTGTGCTGACAACAAGCAACACAGTAAAATTCAAAATAGCAGATTATTCCAAAACCAATACACTGATCATTGATCCTACATTGATATTCTGCTCATTTACCGGTAGCACAGCAAGCCAGTATGGATTTACAGCCACTCCCGGCCCGGGTGGTACGCTCTTTTCAGGAGGTATTGTTTTCGGTGCAGGTTTCCGAACCAGTCCCGGTGCATTCCAGGAAAGTTTCCAGGGTGGTAGTGGTGTGCCGAAAGATATTGGCATTTTCAAATTCAGTGCAGACGGCTCACAACGTTTGTATGCCACTTATATAGGAAGTTCAAACGGCAATGAATATCCGCACAGCATTATTTCTGATGCACAGGGCAATCTTGTTGTAATGGGCCGTACCTACGGCAGTAATTATCCCGGTACCGTTGTCGAAACATCACCTGGCCAGGCCAAAGGTTGCGATATAGTTGTTACCAAACTCAATGCTGTCGGCACTGCTATTATCGGTTCATTGCGTATTGGCGGTTCGCAGGATGATGGTGTAAACATCTCTGATATCCAGGAAGGCAGATCCATAGATCTCACCACCACTCTTCACTTCTATGGTGATGATTCCCGCAGTGAAGTAGTACTTGATGGTGCCGATAATATCTATGTTGCAGCACAGACACACTCTTCTGATTTTCCCATTTTTGGCGGATTTCAGCCAAACCTGGGCGGTAAACAGGATGGTGTTGTGATGAAAATAAATCCCAATTGCACCAATGTAATATGGAGCAGTTATCTCGGGGGCACTGAGAATGATGGTGCTTTTGTGATCTCTGTAAACCCGCTTACCAATGATATTTTTGTAGGTGGCGCTACTCAAAGTAATGCAACTTCTTTCCCGGGCAATACAACAGGCGTTTACCAGACAAACCTGCAGGGTGGTGTTGACGGATTTGTTGCCCAGATCGCCAATAATGGATCTTCCATTATAAAAAAAACGTACCTGGGTACAGCATCCTATGATGCAGTATACGGCATACAGTTCGACAAAACAGGCATTCCCTATATCATGGGTACTACTGAAGGAGGAACCTGGCCCATCATCAACGCAGCTTACAATGTACCCGGTTCCAGCCAGTTTATAGCAAAGCTAAGAACTGACCTGTCCGGTTTTATTTACTCTACTGTTTTCGGCAGTGGCTCACGCAGGCCCAATATATCACCGGTAGCTTTCCTGGTTGACCGTTGTGAAAACGTGTATATATCAGGTTGGGGCGGTTGGATAGACGATTCTCCTAATCCTATCTTCAGCATGGCAGGTCCTGTGGGTATGGGTTCTACAACCGATGCTTTGAAAACAGAAGCACGATCAGATAACAAAGACTTTTATTTTATAGTGATCAGGAAAGATGCCGTTTCACGTTTGTACGCTACTTTCTTTGGTCAGAATGGTGGTGAAGGCGAACACGTTGACGGAGGAACCAGTCGTTATGACGAAAACGGCGTGATCTACCAGGCCATTTGCGCCAACTGCGGAGGAAGTCTACCAGGATCCCCTATCACACTCCCCTTCCCTACTACGCCCGGTGTATGGGCCCAGACCAATGGCGCATTGGGCAGAGGCAATGGTGCGTGTAACCTGGCTGCAGTTAAGATCGCATTCAACTTCTCCGGTGTAGGTACCGGCGTAAAAGCATTTGTAAATGGTGCTGTTGATACAGTGGGTTGTATTCCCTTCACTGTTGAGTTCAGAGATACAGTACGGAACGCAAAAAAATACATATGGGATTTTGGTGATGGCAGCCCGGAAATCACGACTACCGATTTTACACAAACACATACTTATGTGAATGTAGGTACTTACCGTGTTCGGCTGGTGGCAATTGATTCTACAACCTGCAACATTGCAGATACATCTTATACAACCATCCGTGTACGAAATGACCCCGCAAGCCTGGATTTTGCTATCACCAAACTGGATCCCTGCGAATCATTATCATACCGTTTCGACAACTTGTCTTCCCCTTCACCGGGTAAGGTATTTACAGATACATCATTCACCTGGGATTTTGGCGACGGCATACGGGTCGTATCAGGACCTGCGGCCATTACGCATGCCTATGCCTCACCGGGAACCTATAATGTAAAACTGATACTGACGGATACCAACTTCTGTAATGCTCCGGATTCGGTAATCAAGCGGCTATCGGTCGCAGCCAATGTAGTAGCGAGGTTTGAAACACCGGCAATGGGTTGCGTCCCTTACGATGCCGTATTTACCAATACATCGCTGGGAGGCGCTACCTATGAATGGGATTTTGGTGATGGCGGTACATCAACCGATTTAGATCCAGTACACAGATACAACAATGTGGGCACTTATACCGTAAAACTGGTAGTAAAAGATCCGAATACCTGTAACAAGATAGATCAGACCGAATTTACCATTACGGTCAATCCCAAACCTACAGCAGATTTTTCAGTAGCACCTGTTCCACCGGATGCCAACAAACCTGCCATTTTCACCAACCTGTCTACAGGCGGTGTACAATACAAATGGCTGTTTGGTGATGGCGATTCTACCATCAGGACCACCATGGATACAGTAATGCACCAATACAATGCTACCGGCACCTACAATGCATGCCTGATCACCACCAACCAGTTTGGTTGTACTGATACTGCATGTAAAAATGTAGATGCCATCATCAACCCGTTGCTGGATGTACCCAATGCCTTTACCCCAGGACGCTTTGGCCGCAACGCTGTAGTATCGGTACAGGGATTCGGCATTGCCAAAATGATCTGGAGAATATACAACCGCTTCGGACAAAAAGTATTTGAAACAAATGACCGCAGAATGGGCTGGGATGGAACATTCAATGGCAAACCCCAGCCAATGGAAGTGTATGCCTACACTCTTGATGTAGAATTTACTGATGGTACCAAAACACGGAAAACAGGTGATATCACCCTGATCCGTTAATTACATCAATACACAGCAGTTGTAATGTTGTATGTATCAGTATCACTGCAGCAATATTCACACAACCAATATTGCAAGTGTATTGTTAAAGAAATTAGTACAGGTAAAATAGCTACACTGAACCATTAATTTTAGGAGGATGAATATTATGAGGATATTACCGGGGATTCAACAAACATTAACCGGCCCGGCTAATGGGGCAGGTTATATGCCGCAGCACAATAATCCTGCTGCACAAACACGTTCCTCCGTTTACCGTATCCCATACCTGTTGCCGGTATTGGTGTGTTCGCTACTGTTGGGGGTGCAGGCACAGGCACAGGACTTTCACTTTTCGCAATGGTTCAATTCACCGCTTTCAACCAATCCTGCCAATACAGGTTTTATTCCGGATGCTGATTATCGCCTGGGCGCCAATTACCGCAACCAATGGTCGTCGGTAATGAGTGTTCCTTACAAAACATACAGTGTATGGGGCGATGCCCAGGTACTGCGCGATCGTATTGAAAGCGGCTGGGTAGGATTAGGTGGCATGATATTGAGAGATGTGGCAGGTTCAGGGAAACTTTCTACAACCCGCGTATATGCCTCTGCAGCATATCACCAGATGCTGGGTATAGCTCACCTGCTATCTTTTGGTTTCAATGCCGGATGGGTCAATAAACGCATCAACAGTATTGATTTGAAGTTTCCCGACCAGTTTGATGGGAAGTTTTTCGATTCAAACCTGCCTACCAGTGTAATGCTGGATAACCCCTCTATCAATTATTTTGACGTACAGATAGGTGTGAATTATGCCTATTTCCCTACCGATAAGATCTACATCAATGGTGGCGTATCTGTTATGCATCTTAACCAGGCGCGTGAATCATTTTTTAAAGACAATTCATCCGGGGTTGATAACCGTATCAAACCACGCTATAATGTATTTGTTAATTCCAGTATAAAGCTGAATGAAGATGTGATCGTCAATCCTATGGCTTATTACAGTACCCAGAGTGGCAGCAGTGAAATAGTGGGTGGAGCAAACCTGCAATACAACCTAAGCGGGGATGGTGACACACAACTGATCGGGGGAATTTACTATCGCCACAACGACGCAGTAGTACCAATGGTAGGTTTTCAGTGGAAAACGCTGAAGCTTACATTTACGTATGATGTTACCACTTCATCATTAAATCAATACAACGGCAGCCGCGGGGCATTTGAATTTGCATTGATGCAAAGTGGTTCTTATAATGAATACAATGGCGATCGCCGGCAATCCTGGTGCCCCACTTTCAAAAACTAATACCGGGTTTCAATAAAGAATGCTGATTTCAATACCTGTATACTTAAAAAACGATGCTATAGCGTTAATCGATCAGCTTGTTCCGCATGCCATACATAATAAGACCGGCAATGGTTTTAGCTCCCACTTTTGACTTCATGTTTTGACGGATGGTTTCAACAGTACGGGGACTAAGGAATACTTCCTTGGATATTTCTTCCGTGGTTTTGTCTTCTGCCAGCAGCTTTAATATACGTACTTCTTTTTCAGAAAATTTGATGGGATTGGGATAAAACTGGCGAACCTGTTTTTTGGTTTGCAGTTTTGACAGTACAGCTTTATTAACAAGATCATTAAAGTAAAAGTCATCATTCATGCAGGTAAGGATTGCCTGGTAAATTTCTTCAGGATCACTTGTTTTAGTAAGGTAGGCGTTAGCGCCCATTTCCATCATTTTGGTGATCATTTCCTGGTCATCGTACATAGTCAGTACAATGATCTTTACATCGCTGTGTTCCTTTCGCAATATGCCGATAGCGTTCACACCGTCCACCTCAGGCATACGGATATCCATCAGTAACACATCCGGCTTCTTAAGCTGCATTTTGTGCATCAGGTCCTTACCGTCTTCAGCTTCCCAAAGGATCTTCAGATATTCCTTTCCTTTCAGCGCCATCTTAATACCATCGCGGAATATCTTATGGTCATCCGCAATAGATACCTTTATAACCAGCTCAGTGCTCATAGTGGGGTAGGTTTGGCTTTTAATGGGTTATTAATTTAATGGACAAAGCATTTAGCTTTTAGTTTATACGGATCGCTGTATTTATACAGGGACCTCATCACCTGGCCGCTAATGCGGTTCAAGCCTGTATTCCGCCTCGATACAACTTTCCGGGCACTGTGTTCAACTTACATTCCCTGCTTCCTTTTCCTGCTATGGTTCTTTTGCCTAATTCAACTGTATAAAAATCACACTTTTACAAACGTAAAAACGGCGGGCTAATTTCGTAAAAAATAATAAACCTTTATAGGGCCGGTATGTTAGCTCTTTGTCAACATTGGTATTTTTACGATATACAAAACCGACATTTTACTAGCAAAAAGGTAATTTCTGTATTGATAAAAACGGGCAAATGTGCTCTTGCCATCTGATGATATGGGTACTACTTTTGAGTTAGAAGTTGATTGGTAGACGGATACGGCAACCTCATAACTATCCAATGTCCTAGTTTACCGTCCAATAAAAGTTTTCCAATAATCTTATGAAAAGCACAGTCAAATCCAATATCAGTCAACTTCTTCTTTTTTGCTGAAATAACTGATACACAAAGCACTAGATGCAGGATAAATGAATAACCGATCTTGCATTCAGCAAATTCCCCAAACTATTATCCTTGTTGTACGGAATATCCGGCCGCCCTGCACTTTTGGCACATTCCGGAAACCGGCAACCCGCAGTCCCGTTTTTAAAATCCGTTGAAACCATTTTACACATCCGCAGGCTTATCCACAGCTTGTGCAAAAATGTTGACAACTTTTTTTCGCATTCGTAAAAATCCATACCGCATATGCGAAAAACACGACCGTAAAATTACTATTTTACAAGGGAAATTATACGCATTTTTAAATCGTATTACTACCCGAAAAATCCTCGCAAATGCACTATACATCTTCACTTCAGCCAAATTAAGCTATTTAGTGCATGTTAGCTACCCGTTGTCAGTCTTTTTTTTTTGGAGGTTTTTTACATCCGATTCTGTCATTCTAAACCTCTAAAAACTACTTCTATGACGCAAAATCAACTCACCACAAAAAAAGCTATTGCTTCTATTGGTGAAGAGATCGGTTATGAGCTCGGTACCCAAATGGTAAACGATTTTCAGGTAGCAAATCCAAATGATGTTCATTCCTATGTAATTGGCCGCAACATTATCGACCAGATTCTGGCTCAACCAGGCTGTGTAGGTATGCGTTTTTACAATGCTTACAACGAAATGGGTGAAAAAACATTGGTTTATGTAGGTCTTGACGCAAAAGGCAAAACCATTCTGGAATACACTACTGTTGATAATCAAGGTAAACTGGGTATTGAAAAAGGTATCGTAGCTGATCGTATCATCAACCCACGCTTCCCGCCACAAACTACCACCACTGAAGAATCTGAAGATTTTCAATGGGGTTGGAATATAGATTAAAGATATATTTCATATTATTTGAATTTCAGTGTGCCTTTTCTATATTTGACGCAAATTATTCATAATTAAGGCATACATCACAGATATTAGCATAGCGTCTCATTTACTACCCTTATTATTTTTTCTCCTGTTTCTGAACAGAAATAAAGAACGAATAATAAGGGTAGTTGTATTATACTGCCTGTATTCATTCCTGAACGAGATGGTAATGGCAAGGCTCATTACACTCAACAATCACACCTACAGCCAGGTACTGTTCAGCGTCTTTACCCTGGTTGAATACTCACTCTTTACCACTGCCATTTACCTGGCACTAAAAAAGAAACTGTTCAAGCGCATTGTGCTGTTTGGCGTGCCTCTTTTTTTAGCCGCATATATTTTAAGCTTCATTTTTATCGTTAAAGACACTGCAGACTCGATTTCCATCACGGTAGAATACTCGCTGGTAATCGTTTCTGCGCTGCTGTACTTCTTTGAAGAGATCAACCAGCCCAATACCACGTTCATTTATTCGTCGTTTCAGTTTTGGGCTATTGTAGGTATCCTGATCTATTCAACAGGAACATTTTTCCTGTTCATGTATTCACAGGCATTAAGCTATGAGGAATGGAGCAAGTGGGAGGTTATCAACTATGTGTTTACGTGGATCAAGAACATATGCTTCAGTGTAGCAGCCTGCCTGCCGAAAAAAAGCAATAACCTTTCGGCAGAAGATAAAATGTATGACGACCCCTTTTATAACCGAACGCTTTAAAACCCATTTAACCCAAAGCCCTTGTACAAACTACCCACAATACTACTACAAGCCAACAACCCCGGAAGCCCCGTTTCGGTAGTGCTGTTCTTTGGCACTGTAGGTATGCTGGCATTAACTATAGGGTTGATTGTATTTATCATCTTTCACCAGAGAAAGGTTATCCGCTATCAGATGCGGTTGCAAAGACTGGAACAGGAACAACAGAAAATGCTGCTCAATGCATCTATCCGCCTGCAGGAAGAAGAACGCCAGCGCATTGCTGCCGATCTGCATGATGATGCCGGTCCCCTGTTGGCTACAGCCCGGTTGTATTTGAATGAAAATCTGGTGAACCTCGATAAAACAACACAGCTACAGAGCATTTACAATGCCAAACAGATCATTGACGATACCATTCAGCTTATCCGCAATATATCACACAGCCTGATGCCCCCTACGCTGAAAAACTTCGGGCTTGAATCGGCTGTGAACGACCTTTTTCAAAAGATCAGTGGCTCCGGCAGTATGAACGCCAGTTGCCGTTTTCACGACTACCGTGAACGATTGCATGCCGACCAGGAACTGATCATCTTCCGTGTAATACAGGAGTTGGTAAATAACATTTTAAAACACAGTAATGCCAGCTTTATTCACCTTACCCAGAACCTGGGTGGCGATAAACTTTACATCCGGCTTCACCACGACGGCCGTGGCATTACACAGGCCGATTTTGAAAAGCTGAACAAAAGCAATGTAGGCCTGGGACTTAAAAACATCCAGAGCCGCCTGAAGCTGTTACACGGACGTATCTTTTTTGAAAAAGACATGTCGCAGACCTATTATAAAGTTACTATTGAAATACCCAAACAGGGAGAGGAACTGGCCAGCGACAGCATGGTGATATAAGACAAAGAAGTGCAGGTTGCAAATATTATCAGTATGCGCAGTGTAATAAAAGAGCTGCTGATGCAACTATTGATGAAAAACATTCACTGTTTGCTTTATTTCAGTAACTTAGAGAACCAATATCAACGCCAATATCAATAGAAACAATGGGACCCATTAAAGTTGCTATAGCCGACGATCACAAAATATTCCGGAAAGGGGTTATTTTGTCATTACGGCCTTATACCAATATCAGATTTGTACTCGAGGCAGAAAATGGGCAGGAATTATTGGATACCCTTCCTGGAGCTGCCGAATCACCGGACGTTATTCTGATGGATCTTCGCATGCCACAAAAAGATGGCATCGAAACCACCAAGATCATTGCCAAACAGTTTCCCCACATCCATGTTATAGCACTCACCATGTACGAAGATGAGCGTTTCGTGAGCCACATGATGGAAATAGGCGCCAACGGCTACCTGCTGAAAAGCGCCGACCCCGCAGAAATTAAAAAAGCCATCATGGAGGTAATGAGCAAAGGATATTACCTCAATAACTTCGTGAACCGCATTTTACTTAAAAAATCACATGCAAGGGTAAAGGTATTACCCAGTCTTACCAATGAAATTACTCTCAGCGACCGTGAGCGGGATGTAATCAAATACATCTGCATGGAGTTCACAGCCCATGAAATAGCCCAGAAACTGGAGGTCAGCCCGCGTACCGTTGAGGCCATCAAAGATCGCCTGATGGAGCGTTTTGGGGCAAAAAACACTGCAGGGCTGGTATTCTTTGCCGTTAAAAACAACCTGATCGACTAACTTAACTCCCGGTTTTAAAACATCTGTTGCCACTTCCTGCCGGTAACGGACAGGTCATTTTTGTGCCAAGCATGAAAAGAACAGGCAGGATATATTTATTTGATTACTTTTGCACACTCCGTTACGATTCCTCCTTCTGATACTATCGAAGACCACAGCCCCTATGAAGAACCGGTTTGCAGGAACTGATTAAACATGGTAATAACCGGTAGTAGCATATTAAGTACATTTTCACTCATAAACATCCTGTTGCCGCTATGGCCATTGTGGATATTATTGGTTCGTACCGAACGGGCTCCATGGGCCAATTGGCTGCTGGTATTGTGTATCCATATTTCCTGTAGTAACCTGCTACCGCTTCTGCCACCGGTGCAACGCCATTTACCCGTTCTTTCTCCTCTTACAGAACTGGCTGAATTTACCATACAGTTTTACCTGTTGCGGCAACTCATTGCGCAGGCAAAAGCAAAAGATATCATGCAGCTGTTGCTGGTAGCATTCATATCTTCAGTAGTTACTTTATACTGGCAGCAGGGCACTGCCATATATCAACGCCAGATGGTGCTTACAGAGGCGGGATTACTTGTATTCTTATCATTTGTGGCATTGGTACAACTGGCCACACAGCGGCATATTGTAATATTCCGCTCGCCGGTTTTCTGGATAGCATGCGGCATACTTATCTTTTACAGCATGAAGATACTGATTGAATGCCTGGCGGCTGCATTACCGGCCTCACCGCAGATACAACAGCAAAAACTTCTGTTGACAACCATCAGCAATAGTATACGGCTTATTGCCTTTGCAGCCGCTATCAGTGTCAGATCATCTTCTTACTTACAGCTTTTCAGATAGCCATTTCCGGTACATCATTGCCGGTAACAGTAAGTTTACCGGCCGTTTTCTGGCGAATTTCTTCCACCGTTACTCCCGGTGCACGCTCAACCAATAAAAAGCCTCCACCTGGTAATACATCCATAACTGCCAGGTCTGATACAATACGTTTTACACACTGAACACCGGTAAGCGGTAATGTACAAACAGGCAATACTTTCGACTCCCCTTTAGGGTTGGTGTGCATCATGGCTACAATGATGTTTTTGGCACTGGCAACCAGGTCCATGGCACCGCCCATTCCCTTCACCATTTTACCGGGTATTTTCCAGTTTGCAATATCACCGTTTTCCGATACTTCCATAGCGCCCAGTACCGTCAGATCTACCTTGCCGGCTCTTATCATTCCGAAACTTTCTGCACTATCAAAAAATACCCCACCTGGCAATATTGTTACCGTTTCTTTCCCGGCATTGATAAGATCAGCATCTATTTCGTCTTCAGCAGGATAAGGTCCCATACCCAGCATACCATTTTCAGACTGCAGCATAATAGAAATACCTGCAGGAATATAATTCGCAACCAGGGTGGGAATACCAATACCCAGGTTTACATACATACCATCGCGCAATTCCTGCGCAATGCGTTTTGCAATTCCGAATTTATCTAAAGCCATACATTGTTCGTTGAATAGTGAGTGAAGCCTGATGTTGCAGTTACCCTATTCAGGGTATTATTACATCTTTACTGTTTTGCGTTCAATCCGCTTTTCATAATTATCTCCCTGGAAAATGCGGTGTACATAGATACCCGGTACATGGATCGCATCCGGATCCAGTTCACCAGGCTGTACCAGTTCTTCTACTTCGGCAATGGTGATGTTACCGGCTTTTGCCATAGAAGTAGAAAAGTTGCGGGTCGTTTTACGAAATACCAGGTTACCGAACCTATCACCTTTCCACGCTTTTACAATGGCAAAATCAGCATGCAGCGCATGTTCCATCAGGTAATTTTTCCCGTTGAACGCCCGCACTTCTTTACCAGCAGCTATTTCGGTGCCATAGCCGGCAGGTGTAAAAAAAGCAGGAATACCCATACCAGCCATCTGAATACGGGTGGCCAATGTACCTTGTGGCAACAGCTCCACCTCCAGTTCACCACTCAGCAACTGGCGTTCAAACTCAGCATTCTCACCTACATAGGAACTCATCATCTTTTTGATCTGGCGGGTCTTGAGTAACAGTCCCAGACCAAAATCATCCACACCGGCATTATTGGAAATACAGGTAAGATGGGTAACACCCTTCTGAACAAGGGCTGTAATGCAGTTTTCGGGGATACCGCATAAACCAAAACCACCAAGCATTATAGTAGCGCCATCAGCAATATCATGAATAGCCGCCTGCGCATTGGCAACAACTTTATTCATATCAGCAGCAATTTAGAAGGTAAAAATATTTAATCCGTTCCAGAATGCCCGGCTAATTTATTTAATACAATGTTATGTATATAATACAGGCAAAACCACATTGCGTTAATGCTGTTGCAAAAGTAGAACAGGCAATAACCTGGTAAGTACTACTTCGACTGTACGGGTGCAGGAACTTCTACCTCTGCTTTGTTCAACGTGGCAGCAGGTGATGAAGGAGGTGGCAATTGTTTTGCTGTATCCGCTGCATTTTTTATACGGGTAGCGCGGGTAACCAGTGAGTCGAACATTTCACGCGCAATATCAGGCCGGCTTACATAGAACCTGTAGCTTTCGGTAAATTCTTCGCGGGTTACTTTATGCAACTGAAAAACGTTATCGTATAGGGTGAACATTTCGGGCTTCACATCTCTTTTTACAGAGTCTTTCAGTAAATACTGAACAGAGAAACGATCTACCTGTATCATGTCCCATATTACCATTCCCATTTCATCTTTCGACAATACGCCACGGGGTATACGTCCTTTATCCGAACATGCGGCTGCAATCAGCATCAAAGCAAGGGTACCTGCAACAATTAACTTCATTTCAACTCCTGTTTATATGTATTGGCATTACTGATATCAACTTTCATCAGAATATCCCTTGCCCGTTGTTTCTCCTCAGGTGTACCTTTTTTAAAAATACGGATCAGTTCATTGGATTTACCCTGAAAAAAGAACTGGATGATCATTGTATTGGGAATATCGTTGTTCAGGGTATTCAGCAGGGCCAGTGTATTCATCATGGCATTACGGCCTTCCGTTTCGTTTTCATATAATATATCAAGCCCCAGGCGATAATAACTGTAAATGGCATCATGTACTGTTGTATAGCGGCTGTTCGTAAGATTTTCAATCAGCCAGTAACGGTTGCGCAAGCCATCAAAAGCTTTCCAGCCGGATATTTCACGTGACTCTGGCGCATTGTTCACAATCTGTAATGCTTTCTGAAAGTACGGATCTCCGCCACGCAATGAGAAGGAATCAAAATCCAATCCCAGTATCATATATACATAATAGGCAAATACGGCTGTAAGATTTGAACTTACAGGATCGGAACCGGAAACCCTGTTCTCGTTGAAATCAAGCTGCTGAAACTCTACATATTTGAACGTAACAGCTTCATCCATAAAGTTCATCAGTGGCGTTTCATAACTGGTATTGTATACCGGGCGTGCAGCCTGTACAGTCAATGCGGCCTTGTATACATTACTACCTGAAGCCTCGCTGATGTTTAATAAAAAGTTGCATACGATCTTTTCATTGCTCTGGAATGTTTCTTTTGTCCACTTACGACCGTTCAAAAAGTTGTTCAGTGATGTCTGTAATGTCTGAAACACCTTCTTATCTGTCTGTGAACTAATGCGGTTAGCATTAACAGTAATACGCGCCTGCAACTCCTGCGCTACAGCGGTATGCCAACACGCCAACAACAACATTGCTCCAACGAAACTGTTACGCATATAATAAGTTTACAATTCTGTCTACAATGTCTTTCGCAACCTCTGTTTTAGGTTTACGCTCATACACTGCCTGTTCACCATTTTTATCAAAAATGGTTATTTTATTGGTATCGTAGCCAAATCCTGCTCCGGCATCGTTCAGAGAATTCAGAACAATCATGTCTGCATTCTTGGTCTTTAACTTCTGCAGGGCATATTCTTTTTCGTTAGTGGTCTCCAGGGCAAAACCAACCAGTAACTGATCATCTTTTTTTTGCTGTCCCAAGCTTTTCAGAATGTCCTTGGTACGGGTCAACTCCAGGGAAAACGCTTCTGAGGTCTTTTTTATTTTCTGCTCTTCAGTATGTAATGGTGTATAATCAGCCACGGCAGCAGCCATTACTGCTACGTCTGCATCTGCAAATACAGCTATACAGGCTTCATACATCTGGTTTGCCGTCTGTACATGGTGAACAGTAATACCAGTTGACAATTCATCTATATGTGTTGGCCCTAATACAAGATGTACAGATGCTCCCCTGGCTGCCAGTTCTTCAGCAATAGCCACACCCATTTTACCGGATGAGCGATTGCCAATAAAACGTACAGGATCTATTGCCTCATAGGTTGGTCCTGCGGTTACTAATACCTTTTTACCCGCCAGCTTACCTATGGTAAAGAATTTCTGTTGCAGGAACTGTACTATGTTTTCCGGTTCGGCCATACGCCCATCGCCATGTAAACCACTGGCTAATTCGCCTTTCTCTACCGGAATAATATGGTTGCCGTACGATTGCAGTTTTTGCAGATTGGCTTGAGTGGAAGGATGTTTCCACATGTCTTCGTCCATAGCAGGTACTACTACCACAGGGCAGGTAGCAGATAGGTAAGTAGCCTGCAGCATATTATCACAAATACCCTGCGCCATTTTAGCCAGCGTATTACAGCTTAGCGGGGCAATTACCATCACATCGGCCCAACGTCCCAGCATTACGTGGTTTGACCACGCAGCTTCACTAAATAGTTCTGTAATAACAGGATTTTTAGACAGCGTGGAAAGTGTGAGTGGCGTTACAAAATCTTTGGCAGCCGGAGTCATTACCACCTTTACCTCAGCACCGGCTTTTACCAGTAAACGCACCAGTAATATAGATTTATAAGCAGCTATACTTCCGGAAATTCCCAGCAAAATTTTTTTTCCCTGCAACATGGGTTAAAATTAGTCCTTTTTGCGAAAGCGGTAAAACAGGCTATATCAATGATATGCATACCAGATAAACTGCATTGTATTCTGTCAAACTAAAAAAGCGGTCAGGAAATTTCATTCCTGCCGCCTGTAATATATTTATACCATCAGATGCTGATTATTAGCTGAACAGATCGTCTTCGTTCTTACGATAGTAGATTTTATCTTCCAGGAACTCCTGGGTAGCCAGCAATGCCGGGTTGGGCATACGCTCATACGCACGGGAGATCTCGATCTGCTCTTTATTTTCGTGAATCTCTTCCAGGCTGTCTGTATGGCTGGCAAACTCTTCCAGTTTGTTGTGCAGCTCCTCTTTCAACGAAATGTTAATCTGGTTAGCACGTTTGGCAATAATGGCAATGGATTCGTACACATTACCGGTTTTGCCCTTGATCACATTCAGATCTTTTGTTTCGGCCACATTCGCGGTATTGGCACTAATTTGGCGTCTTAATTTGCTCATTATTAAGGTCTTTAATGTTTTTTTGAGATAATGCTACATAACTCTCTGCCTCTTTTGCCAGTTTGCTTTCAGGAAAACGGTCTGCAAAATCATGACATTCTGCTATTACCTGCAGGTACCTGGCTTCCTGTTTATCAGGAATACTGTTGAATGCAAATAAATAATAAGATTTTATTATCTGCAACTTATATTCATCGCTTTTGTGTGAATCAGGAAAGTCATTCATCAAACTGTTGAAAGCCACTCCTGCCGCACGATAATGCCCCATATTGAAATACAACTGGGCACTCGAAAATGCTTTACTCTCAAGCTTTTCGCGACATTTATCAATGATCTCGGCTGCTTCTTTGGTTTTGGCAGAACCGGGATGATAGTTAATAAATGCCTGCATATAACCAATCGTTTTCTGCGTATTGGTCTGATCCAGGTCCTGTTTGGGCGACTGGCGATAATAAGTATATGCCCGCATGTATTCCATTTCCTCTGCCTTAGGACTATTGGGGAAAACCTCCACAAATTGCTTGAACAGGTTTTCTGCATTCATCCAATCGTGCAGATAATAAGAACAATATGCGTATTTATAAAAAAGATCTTCAAACTGGGGTTGCCCCTTCATCAGGGGAAACAACTCTTCGTACAACTGTTGGGCAAAATTATACTTTTTAGCCAGGTAGTACTTTTCTGCCATGCGCAACTTATAGTCATAGTCCGTACTCTTTTGCACTTTGGCAAAGTTAGAGCAGGAAACCATCAAAACACTACAAACAATAGCCGTGAACAGTAGTCTCATAAAAGTGGGCAAAGTTAAGGTTTTACATACAAATATTAAAGGATTGCATTTGGCCACCAAAAATGGGTAGTTAATTTAATGAAAAAACCTCCCCGTATGGGGAGGTTTTGCAATATATAACTGGATTTAGCCAGGCTATTTTTTACGCAGGTTGGGGTGCGGGGCGGGAACGCTGTTAGGGCCTTCTTCGCCGGTTCCGTCTCTCAGGTCAACTGTGTTACAATCACCGCCGGTTTCACCATATTTGAAGATGAAGCGGTCAGCGCTGATACCTTCTTTTTCAACAAGGTAGTTAATCACGGCATTTACGCGATCCCAGCTTAACTGTTGTTCAGATTTGCTGGATGAGCAGTAGCCGATTACAGCAATCTTACAATCAGAGTTATCACGGATTTTCTGAGCCACGCTTGCCAGTAAGGCTTTAGAATCGTTGTTCAGAACTACCGCTCTGCCTTTGAAGGTAATGCTGGGTAAGTCGCCAATTTTGCATTTGCCACCACCGCGGATACCATTTTCTTCTATGTATTTGCGCAGTGAATCGCAACAAGCAGGAGGAGGACATTTACCAACACCATCAGCATCTACAGGCTGGCACTGAGTAGGTGTGATCAGCTCTTTATCTTTATAGTCAGGAACACCATCACCATCTGTATCACGGCTAACACCATGTGAATCAACAGGTGCACCGGCAGGTGTATTGGGCTCCATATCGAACTGGTCAGTAACGCCATCACCATCAGAATCATCCAGAACAGGTTTTGGAATCTTCATGTGACGGGGTTTGTTGATCTCGTTGTAAGCATAATCCAATGGATTCAGCCACCACAGAGGTTCAACAGACTTGCGACCACCGATAGTGATGTTCAAACCAACTGACAGGAAGTTGTATAGATCCATGTCGCGTGTTTGCGCAGGAGCAGTGTAGATGCCATTTATTAAAGTTACATTTTCCTGCCATTGCTGACCATCTAACAGGTCTGTTTTGGGAATTGTGATCTTATCTTCAATAGCCAGGCTCAGACGTTTATTGAGCTTAAAGGCTACGCCAGCACCAAGAACCAGGGCTGGCCTGAAGGGCTTGCCAAATACTTTAGGTTGACTATTGTCAGTTTCGCCAGGAGTTTCGTATTTACCATCAAGAATGCTTTTCAGATCTTTCTTAATGTTCTTACGGTCTTTATACTGGAAACCGGTAGGAGCATATTTTGCAATAACAGAAGAAAAATTATAAGGATTGCCGCTCCCGTCAAGGGCATCGATCTTGGTATCATAGATCATGCCGGCAACACCAATAAAACCATACAGGTTAAAGCCTGTTTTAGCACGGTGAAAACGGATATTGTTCAATGTGAACACTGCTTCCAGACTAGCGTCGTATACGTTAGTCTTATAGTTGTAGAAAACAGGATTTACAGGTTGTCCGCCTACCAAGTATTTAGCCCAGGCTGGGTTATTAGCATATCCTCTGGAAGGTTGGAAATTCAGTCCTTTAGTAGTTCCGAATCCGAATTCACCACGGATTGACATTACATACCCCAGAGCTTTACGAACGTGTAAACCTGCGCCGAAGCCAGGGAAACGGTTACGAACATCACCGCTTATACCGAAAGTACCAACTTTTAAACCGATTTCCCACTGGTTACGAGGCAAGGCAGGATAAGGATAATTATTTGCCATGAATTCCGTGTGCTGCGGTAATCGTTTAGATGGCACTACAGAGGAGTCCTGTACATCATAGCTCCCGCCAATTTGAGCGAAAGCCCCAGACACAAACAGGCACAGTAAACCAAACAAACCTGTGTACTTTTTGCTAGCCATAACTAAAATTTATGTGAAGGAATAAAGAAAGTCCAATGTCCCTATATTGTGCAAAAATATTAATTGCAACCTAAATACCAAATTTTTTTACCCAACTGCAATGTGTTTATCTTGCTGTTTTTCATTTACTAACACATGTATAAATAGTCGAAAAACGCTGTAATAATACAGCTACAAAAACGTAAACTTTCTCCCAGTATTTGTATCATGAAATTATCACAGTCAATATTACACGAAGAATTACTATTATTTGATAAGAAGTTCCAGGAAGCCGTTAAAAGTAATGTGCCACTGCTTGACCGCATTATGCGCTTTATTGTTAACCGCAAGGGAAAACAATTGCGCCCCATGTTTGTGCTATTGGCGGCAAAGCTCTGTGGGCCTGTAAATGAGGTCACTTACAGGGCAGCATCACTGGTAGAGTTACTTCATACCGCAACACTTGTACACGATGATGTAGTAGATGAAGCACTTGAACGAAGGGGATTTTTTTCTACATATGCTTTGTGGAAAAGCAAGGTATCAGTACTGGTAGGCGACTATTTACTGGCCAAAGGTTTATTACTGTCGCTGGACCACGATGATTTCAGAATATTGCAGTTGCTGTCTGAAGCAGTACGTCAAATGAGCGAAGGTGAATTGCTGCAAATGGAAAAATCGCGTAGCCTTAATTTGGAAGAACATATATATTTTGATATTATACGTGGAAAAACTGCTTCTTTACTGGCCTCTGCCTGTGCGGCAGGTGCCTACTCTTCTACACGCGACGAAAAAATCGCTTCGCGTATGCGGCAGTTTGGAGAAAACGTAGGCATGGCTTTCCAGATCAAAGATGACCTGTTTGACTATGGCAGTGATTCCGTAGGCAAACCCACCGGTAATGATATTAAAGAGAAGAAACTGACCCTGCCTTTGATATATGCACTGAACAACGCCGATAAGGCTACACGCAAAAAGCTCATTTATATTATAAAAAACGAGAATAAGAACACTGAAAAAGTTCAGGAAGTAATTGCTGTGGTAAAGCAATCCGGGGGAATTGAGTATGCCAATAAAAAAATGTTGGCCTATCGTGACGAAGCTTTGAGTATTTTACACGAATTTGACAACATTGAGGTGCGTAACGGACTGGAAGAACTGGTACGATTTACTACCGATAGAAAATTTTAATCCACACACCAGGCATGCCCGAACAGAAAAGGTGGAACATATTACCGGTAGCAGAAGACAAAGCTGATGCTTTATTTCACTCCCTGAAAATACATCCCGTTTTATGCAGGATATTAACCCAGAGAGGGCTTGATGACTTCAACAAGGCGAAACAATTCTTTCGCCCTCAGCTTACAGACCTGCATGACCCATGGCTGATGAAAGACATGGAGAAAGCAGTCGTGCGCCTGCTGGATGCTTTTAACAACCGGGAAAAGATACTGGTATTTGGCGATTATGACGTAGACGGTACTACTTCGGTAGCCTGTATGTTCAGCTTTCTGCAAAAAATATATGCGCCTGAATTGCTCGATTTTTATATCCCCCATCGTTACCGCGAAGGATATGGTGTTTCAAAAGCAGGGATTGACTTTGCCGCATCGCAGGGTTTTACATTAATTGTATCGCTTGACTGCGGTATCAAATCCGTGGAACTGATTGGCTATGCCCGTAGCCTGGGCATTGAGTTCATTGTGTGTGATCACCATATGCCCGATGAAGTGTTACCACCCGCGGTAGCCATTCTGAACCCCAAGCAAAAAGATTGTAATTATCCCTACAAAGAATTGTGTGGCTGTGGCGTGGGGTTTAAACTCATCAGCGCTCTTGTGAAACGCTTGGGCCTTCCCGATAGTGACGCCTTTGAATATCTTGACCTGGTAGCTACGGCCATTGCAGCGGATATTGTTCCCATGACCGGTGAAAACCGTACACTGGCCTATTTTGGGCTCAAAAAAGCCAACGAGTCTCCCAACGCAGGCATACTGGCGTTAAAAGAATTGAGCGGCCTGGTAAAAGAACTACATATTACCAACCTGGTATTTATGATCGCTCCGCGGGTGAATGCCGCCGGCAGAATGGATGATGCCCGTAAAGCCGTTCAGCTATTTATAGCACGGAGTGCGGCCGAAGCCATTCAATACGCTGAGCAATTACACTCAGATAATACAGACCGTAAAGAAGCTGATAAACTGATTACACAGGAAGCTCTTGCCATTATTGAAAGTGATACTACCCTGGTAGCCCGGAAATCAACAGTGGTATTTCAGCCGCACTGGCATAAAGGTGTGGTAGGTATTGTAGCTTCCCGTTTGATAGATCATTATTACCGGCCTACTATTGTATTAACCCGTTCTGGAGATTATGTAGCCGGATCAGCCCGTAGTGTAACAGGATTTAATGTGTATGAAGCTGTACACCAATGCAAAGATCTGCTACTGGGATATGGCGGCCATTTCTATGCTGCCGGCATGACTCTTGAACCGGAAAATGTGGAAGCTTTCCGTGAACGTTTTGAAGCAGTAGTAACTGCTACTATCCACCCCGAGCTGCTGATCCCGGAAATTCTGATCGATTCAGAATTACAGTTCAAGGATATCAAACAAGCTTTCTACAATATTATCTGCCAGATGGAACCCTTTGGTCCTGAAAACATGCGGCCTGTATTTGTAGTAAAAAATGTAACTGACAGCGGGTATTCACGGATAGTTAAAGAACAGCATATACGTTTTTCACTCCGGCAGGATAATATCCTCTTTAATGGTATCGGGTTCAACATGGCACAAAAGTTCCACTTGCTGCAACAAAAAAAACCAGTAGATGTGGTATTTACACTGGATGAAAACGAGTGGAACAATTCCAAACATCTTCAGTTAAAAGTGATCGACTTCAGACAACACGAGGAATAAAAAAGAGGTACAGAATACAAAGCACCGTTTCTGAATGTATTGCTACTTCTTCAATCGTATTTTGTATTCTGCACCTCGTATCAACACTGGTATCTTACTAACCTTTTACCGGCATTTCATTTTTCAGCAGGTCCACACTGCGGTTAATGAACGCAGTAAGATTTCCGCCTTTCAGTAGTCCCTGCGACAACAATGCCAGGTCAGCCAGATTATGTACAATTTTGTCCTGTTTATCCTTATCTGATTCTGCCAATACCTGCTGATAAATGGGGTGGTTACCATTTACTGTTAAAGTTACCTCATCGGGCATGCTGGCATAAAAACTACCCATTGCACCCTGTATGGCAGCCATATCTTTCATACGACGCATAAACTCAGGACGGGTGGCAACTACAGGCGGGGCTTCGGTGCTCAGTCCTTTTACTTCTACGGTTACATGCAGTTGCGACATATCCCTGCTGAACAGGTCTTTCAGTTTTCCTTCTTCATCTTTTGACAATACACTGTCTGCGCTATCCTGTTTATCTACCAGGTTGTCTGTAATATCAGCATCCACTCGTGTAAAGTGTACATCCTGCCATTTGGTTTCCATCTGGTTCAGGAAACCGGCATCAATTAAAGAATCCAGTTTTACTACCAGGTATCCTTTAGCTTGTGCAGACTTTACAAAAGCATCCTGCTGCACAGGGTCAGTGGTATAGATAATAACCAGTTTCCCCTCCTTATTCTTCTGGAGTGTTTCTGCAGCCAGGCGATATTCTTCCAGGGTATAGAACTTAGTATCCGTATCTGCTGCTGGGGCGCTTTCCAGTAAGCAGAATCTGTTGGCTTTTTCCAGGAACTTATCGTCGGTCATCATACCATACTTCACAAACAGGCCAACGCTATCCCATTTTTCTTCAAAGTCTTTTCTTTCCTTATTAAAGATCTCTTCCAGTTTATCAGCTACTTTTTTGGTAATGTAGTTGTTGATCTTTTTTACATTCGGATCGCCCTGCAGATAACTGCGGCTCACATTCAGTGGAATATCCGGGCTGTCGATCACACCCTGTAACAGCATCAGGAACTCCGGCACAATATCTTTCACCTCGTCGGTTACAAATACCTGGTTGCTGTACAACTGGATCTTGTCTTTCTGTATTTCATAGCTCTGCTTGATACGGGGGAAATATAAGATACCGGTCAAATTGAACGGGTAGTCAACATTCAGATGGATCCAGAACAATGGTGGTTCATTATACGGATACAGTTGTTTGTAGAAATCCTGGTAATCCTGTGCGGTAAGCTCTGATGGCTTTTTTACCCAGGCAGGTTGTGTTACATTGATCTGCTCACCTTCAAAAAAGATGGGAACAGGTAAAAAGCGGCAAAAACGATTAAGAATAGAGCGGATGCGTTCTGTATCAAGAAACTCGGCACTTTCTTCATTAATATGAAGTACAATATCTGTACCTCTTGTTTCTTTGGTAGTCTCATCCAGGGTGTATTCGGGACTGCCGTCACACTCCCAGCGAACCGCTACTGCATCCTCACGGAAACTTTTGGTCAACACCTCCACCCTATCGCTTACCATGAAGGAAGAATAGAAACCAAGACCAAATTTACCAATGATGCTATTCTCATTCTGCCCTTTGTATTTTTTCACAAATTCCTCTGCACCACTAAAAGCCACCTGATTAATGTACTTCTCTACTTCTTCGCCGGTCATGCCCACACCTTTATCAGAAATGGTGATGGTTTTATTGGGAATATCCAGCTTTACTTCCACATTCAGATCGCCCAGCTCACCTTTGGCTTCACCAATGGAAGACAATGTTTTGAGCTTTTGTGTAGCATCCACGGCATTGCTGATCAATTCACGCAAAAAGATCTCGTGATCACTATACAGGAACTTTTTAATAATAGGGAAAATGTTTTCGGTCTGCACCCTGATATTGCCCGTAGCCATATATGATTATTTTTTTAATAATAAGATTACCTGCTGTGCCCGACAAACCTGATGCCAGCACCGTCAGGGCGCCAAAATTGCGAAAAAATGGCAGACCAGTTACAGGATTATGCAATAAGAGCAGAAAAAAATTCCGGATACAGAAAGAAGTCCTTTCCATATCCGGAATCAGTTTACCTTAATTCAGCAGGTTATTGCCTGATGAATTTCAGCGTATAATGTTCAGAAGCATTATCTGCACTCAGAATATACATACCGGGTTTCAGACGTCCCAACTGATTGTTCAACTGGCTATTTACCTGGTTTATATCTCCTGATGCCCTTAACACAACCCTGCCATCCACACCGGTTACATTTACAGTGTAGATTTTTCCGGCATTGGCTGTTACCAGCCTGATCACATTGGTTACAGGGTTTGGCTGCAGGCTCAATACTGCTTTTTCTTCTGTATTCCTGCGTACGCTTACCACTTGTGAAAGCGTAGCTTTACCGTCAATATCAACCTGTTGCAGTCTATAGTAACTGGTACCACTCAGCGGTTGTACATCGTTAAACTGGTACGATACAATGCTGTTACTGTTACGAGCACTGCTAACGCGTCCTATTACAGTAAAGTTGGTACCATCGGCAGAACGCAATACATTAAAATGACTGCTGTTTTGTTCTGTACCTGTTTTCCAGCTTACCAGTACTGAAGCAACTGCTGACTGTGCTTTCAGCTCCAGTAAAGTTACCGGCAATGGCGTAGCAAAGCTAAACCTGGTGTATACCGGCAGATGATCCGAAGCCGTAGTAGCAGTGTAAGTAGCAATATATAACCTGGGGTCTTCGATATCTGTAGAATTGCTGATGTTATTGGTTAACAAAGGACGTGTAATGATCATGTGATCGATCAATCCTGAACCACCAATAAAGCTTACTCTGCCTGCAATATCCAGCGGACGTGTCAGTGCAGTATAAGATCCATTATCATCCACAAATGATTTGTACGGAGATATTGTTGATGCTGTATAGATAGATCCTTCCACCCTGTCATTATAATCGCCAATGATCATCACATTGTCATTCTTATAATACAGGTCAACTGAATCTTTCAGCACCTGTACATCATATACCCGCCTGTTGTAGCTGGCCTGGTCTGATGACGATTTGGAGTGAATAACGATCAGTCTTACTTTTTTCGTTTGCCCATTGATATTCACATCAAATGTAGCCATATAAGGTAACCTGCCGGAAGACCAGAAGCTGGATCCGCTTCCTGTAGGATAGTTACCCAAACGCGCACCCGGCAATCCCAGTCTTGCACTGTCATACATGCTTTCAAACATTACACGGGGAGGCTCAGCAGCCGACAACGTCATAGTGGCAGTATTGTAAATAAAGCCAATCTTCTGTGGCGGGAAGGTAGGATCCGGTGCATTGAAAGAATATGACCACCTGTTGGAAACAGTAGCAGCGTAGCTACCAGATAACTGTGACAGTAACTGGGTCAATGCAGCGTCGTTTGACATTTCTTCAAACCCGATCACATCCATATTCAGCCGGTTGATAACAGTGGTAATGTTATTCACCTGGGTGGTTACCTCTGCAGGCGTAGCACTATTGGTTGAGTTCGCGCCAAAGAAACTCATATTATAACAAGCCACATCAAAGGTTTCTGCTTTGGGATAAGAAGAACCGGTTAATGTAACGTTGTTTTTATTAAGCCCTGGAGCACTGAAGTTCAGCGTTCCCTCTACTTTCAACGCTTTGGCTACCGGTGAAAAACGAACATAGATAGTTGTTCCGGCACCTGCAGTTGCTGCAGGGATCACCAGCGGATTGGTGCTGAAGCTGCTGTTATCAGAGGACAGCTCGTAGCCCGTAGGAGGCGTTACAGTAATATTTGTTCCACCGTCAGACTTAACGGTTACGGCCTGACCAGCAGAATGATTACCAGTTGACACTTCACCAAAACTTAACTGTACAGGGCTTACACTTAATAAAGTAGATTGGTCTGTAATGGTTACATCATCAATTGACCAGCGCGCTGCATTATCTGTAGGTGATGAAGTATACTGGAATGCGATATAAACATTGGACAATCCTTTATAAGCAGAAAGATCAATGTCTTCAGAAAGTGTCCAGTCGGTAGTAGCCGAGCCGGGAGGTGTCGGGAAGTTAGCGGAAGTGATCTCTGTCCAGGTAGCTGTAGATGGACTGCTGCTACCATCATAGTCAGTTGATACCAGCAATTTTAACTTAGGTCCGGTATATTCGCCCCTGCTGTAGAAACTCAATGCAGGAATAAATGCAATTCCGCTCAGGTTCAGTTTGGGCGAAATAAGCCATGCTACGTTGTTCTGCGCACCAGATACATAGCCATTCACACTTACACCATTGGTACTGTTGCGGCCATACTGGCTACAGCCCCATTGCTGGGAACCAACAGTGTTAATTGATAAGAAGCCGGAACCCGGTATGCTGGAAACCGTACAGGTATTGAAGTTGAAGCTGAGCGCTGCAGGATCAATAGCTTCGGCGGATAACAACACCGTTTTGGTAGAAGCACCTGTGCTGGTATTGGTTACCTGGCCACTAAATACACCCGCTGCAACAGGAGCAAATTTTACATACACTACCTTATTGGTTGCATCTGCAGGAACGATATTTAATGTTGAGTAAAAATTAATATTATCTGTAGACACTGTAAAAGGTCCTGTAGCTGTTACTACAATTGGCTGATCAAGGTTTGTTTGCCCCAGGATAGTATATGAACGCACTGTATTGCTTCCGGTATTGGTAGCCGTAAAGTTTAATGCCGTAGTATTGATACTGATGGTTTTGCCGGAAGAATTTTCCCAGGCAATAGACAGATCATCAATAGCAGATGTAGGACGATTACTGCTTCCGGAAGAAGCTGCCACGGTTACAATACGTACGGTAATAATGCCTGTATAATCATCCAGCGCATTGCCAAAATCAACATGTATGGGATTATCGGAGAATGTGCTTCCGCCGGTTGTTAATGTACCGGTTGTAGTAGGTACAATAAATGAAGTTGGGTTGCTGCCCAAACCATAATCCACTCTCCAGGTAGTAGTACGGGTGCTGGTAGCATCCAGTGACTGGAGATTAAAATCCATGGTAAAGTTGATCTTACCGGTAGTATTGGCAATCTGGAATACAAACGCACCACCAGGATCACCTACTGAACCGGTTTGACGAAGACCAACCGCTCTGTCGGTTGCAGTTGATTGTGATTCAGAAGACCCTATATTACCCGAAGCATAATTATAAAATCCTCCACCGGTAGATGACCAAGTGGTTTTGGATGCAATATAAGGAGCACCTGTACCCAATGAAGAAACAGTGGCTCCTGTACGTACGGTAAGCCCAGCTGGCAGGCCACTACCTATATCATCAAAATTTTCAGAGTAAGGAGATGTATTCAGATGTATGTAGCTAACTGCTGTACCTGAAACGCCTACAACCTTAGCTGTAGCGCCAGTACTTGAATTGGTAACACTTCCGGCAAAAGTTCCCACTGAAGTAGGTGAGAATTTTACGTAGATCGTTTTACCTGCTACCAGTTCTGCATCATCTTTGTCGATTGGTAAAAAATTGTAGTAATTAATATTATCCAAAGAAACAGAATAAGGAGCTACGGCAGAAACACTAACATTGTTGGTTAGGTCAGTTGCAGTAAGTTTATATGTTAATGGTGAAGAAACAGTGTTGGTCTCTGTAACAGGAAAGGTTAATGTGCCATTATCAACTCCTAAAACGGGAGAAGCGCCGCCGCCGCCATTAGTCCATGAAAGTACAAAATCATCTATTGCAGTAGAAGCACGACTACCACTTCCTGAACTTGCATCCAGCGTCACTATTCTTATAGTAACAACCCCAGATTGATTATTCAAGCCAGTTCCAAAATCAGCGTGTATAGCATTATTGCTAAATAATCCGTTACCAGTTGTAAGTGTTCCTGTAACAGTGGCTGCAGTAAAGGATGAAGGAGTTGCTCCAAAACCATATTCTACACGCCAGAGCGTGCCTCGTGCACTACCACCATCCAGGGATTGTAATTTAAAATCCAGGTTAAACCCTGTCATGTTTGTAGTATTGGCAATCTGAAACACAAAAGCAGCCCCCGGATCGCCAAAAGTTCCTGTCTGCCGAATCCCTAAAGCACGATCAGTAGCTGCAGCCTGTTGTGTAGTAGTAGCTGAAGATCCGATATTTCCCGAAGCAAAGTTGGCAAACTTTCCTCCTGTTGCTGTCCAATTGGTATGAGCAGTAGCAAAAGTTCCAACTGTACCTAAAGCTGAGGCAGTAGCTCCGGTGTAAATAGAAAATCCATTAGGTAAATTGGTACCAATTCCAGCAAAATTTTCAGAGTAAGAAGATCCTGTAAGTGTTACCTGCGCAAAAATTGTTGCAGGAAGGCATGCCATTACAATGGCAAAAAAGATACGTAGACATTTCCTCATAATCCCTTTTTTTGGTAATAGATTGATAATAAATAGGCTACAAGGTTTAAGTATATAGACCTGGCCATTTTATGGGATACTTGGATAGGAGGAAGCGGGGAGCAAAACTAGCGGCTTTTACTTATCCTGATGTTATGTAAATATTAACAAAAAGCGATATCAACACATTGGCTAGTTAATTATCGATAATAACCAATTATTTATATTGCAACAAGCATTTTCCATCTTTTATCTGCAAGTAAACAACTAAAATTTATCTAAATAACTCATTTACAATAAATAATATTTATAGTAGGGTGAAAAATTTACCCATTTAATTGCAGATAAAATTTTAATAATATCTCTGTCAAAACTTTCGCTCTCTTGCTTTGCACTTATGTAGCTTTCCCGTACCTTTGCAGCCCCAATTCTGTTTTTGGCAGAATCATCCAGTGTAACAGCCGGATGCCCAATGGGTAAAAACCAATTTAAAATTTAAAACAGGGTTTAATGAACAACTACGAATTGATGGTGATTTTCACCCCTGTGCTTTCTGACGACGACTTTAAAGCCGCCCAGAAAAAATTCACTGCCTTTATCAAAGAAAATGGTGGTGAAATTGTGCACGAAAATCCCTGGGGTCTGAAATCACTGGCGTATCCCATCCAGAAAAAAACCACGGGTTTGTACTGGGTAATGGAATACAAAGCGCCAGCCAGCTTCAATGAATCTCTCAAGATTCAGATTTTACGTGATGAGAATATTCTTCGTCACATGTTTACTGTACTCGATAAATACGCCGTTGAGTACAATGCTAAAAAGAGAAGTGGTGTACCTACCGGAACAGAAAAAGCAGTGGAGGCATAATTTATGGCTAAAGCAAATGAAATTAAGTACCTGACCGCTATTAAAACCGAAAAGCCCCGGAAGAAATTCTGCCGCTTCAAGAAATACGGTATCCGGTATATCGACTACAAAGACGCTGAGTTCCTGAAAAAATTCCTGAACGATCAGGGTAAACTGTTGCCCCGTCGTATCACTGGTAACTCTCTGAAATACCAGCGCAAAGTGGCCCAGGCTGTTAAAAAAGCCCGCCAGATGGCATTATTGCCTTATGTAACTGACCTTTTAAAGTAAACCTCACCTAATCTGCCCCGTGCAGTGACAGTCATACCAAGCGGTGTGATTGGTAGCGTGAACAAAAGTTAAATCATGGAAATTATTCTGATAAAAGATGTAGATAATCTGGGCGGTGCTAATGAAGTAGTAACCGTAAAAAACGGTTATGCCCGCAATTATCTCATTCCCCAGAAGTTTGCTGTAGAAGCAAGCAGCTCAAACCTGAAACAACTGGAAGAAAGGCTGAAACAGGTTCGTAAGAAAGAAGCCGCTATGCTGGCTGCAATCAACGAAGTAATCGCTAAACTGAAAGATGGTGTACTGAAAATCGGCGCTAAAACCGGTACCAGTGGCAAAATCTTCGGTAGTGTAACTTCTCTGCAGATCAGCCGTGCCATTCGCGAGAACAAAGGATACGATATCGATCGCCGCAAGATCACTATCGTTGATGAAGTAAAAGAACTGGGCACTTATAAAGCCAATATCGATTTCGGTAACGGTAAAACCACCGAACTGGAATTTGAAGTGGTAGCAGAATAATTACAGCTTACTGTTAATATTCCTGCCCCTCCCGAAACGGAGGGGCTTTTTTATTGCTGTTTTCCCGCCGGTTTATGCCCCTTCCTGCAACGATCTGTCACAGGCCATGCAAATCAATCGTTTACACTGTTGCATAGCCGTATTTATACCCGGCATAGAGCTACGGTGACATATAGTATAATTTTGTTGCATAAATGGAATTATTTCCTATCTTCATGGTTGATAATTGTCCCTTAGTTCTCTATGTTCTGGAAATTGGCTTACCAGCAGGTTCCTCAGTTCATCGTAGCAACTAATTGTCATTATCGGTTTTCAGAACATTAAAAATTTTTGTTACAATGAACATTTATGTAGGGAACCTCTCCTGGCAAATGACCGATGAGGATCTTAGGACCCTGTTTGAGCAATATGGCTCAGTAACTTCTGCTAAAATCGTTAAAGACAAAGTAAGCGGCCGCAGCAAAGGCTTCGGTTTTGTTGAAATGCCTGAGGACGGTGAAGCACAAAATGCTTTAAGCAGCCTTTATGAGTCTGAAGTGCTCGGCAGAAAGATCATCGTTAACGAAGCTCAACCAAAACCCCAAGGCAATGGCGGCGGCGGTGGCGGTTTCAAAAAGAGAAGCTTCGGTGGCGGCGGCGGTGGCGGCGGCTACAAAAAAGGTGGCTTCAACCGCGGCGGTGGCGGTGGTTACAACAGGGACTATTAATCTCCACACCAAATTGTCTTTTATTGACCAACATAAATCCTTCTGAAGCCAGAAGGATTTTTTTTATTCTGTATATTTTTACAACTATACATTTCCGTTAATCAATCATTCTTATTGAACAATCGTTCCCTCTCCTCGTATTACTACCAGCACTCCAATGTATTAATACCTGCAACTTTTCATTTTAATAGTCTTTTAATATTGCTTTAATCTGGCATAAATACTATAGTTGCATATTATTCCCATGATTCAATATTCCTGAACACAACTTTTTCTCCACCAGCTTTACATAAAAACGTTGATTTACAATCACCCTGTGTGTGGCATAGGATTGGTGTGGAAAACTAACGTGTCTTCCGGCCTGGTAATTAATGTACGGATAATATGAAAGGCATATCTTTTGCCTTTAAAAATGTATGCTGTGTGGTTGAGAGCTTACGACTTTTGTGTTCAACGAATTGCCCCGGTAGATATACAATTCACTCACCGTAGTAATAACAAAAGGAGGTATTTGTGCTCACAGTTATCATTCCCGTTCTAAATGAAGCTGCAACCATCGGCAATGTTGTTCGCTTTTGTAAAAAAAATCCCCTCGTAACGGAAGTTATTGTGGTAGATGACAAATCAGAGGATGCCACAGCACAAGTTGCAGCAGAAGCGGGAGCCATTGTGGTTACCAGTGAAGTACGCGGCAAGGGAATCAGCATGAAGGATGGCATCAGGCATGCCGCCAACGAGCTGATCGTTTTCCTGGATGGTGATATTGATCCTTATCCTGAAGAAACCATCACCCTGCTGGCCACTCCGCTACTGTTAAATGATACTGATTTCGTAAAAGGCAGTTTTGCACGCAATGCAGGCCGTGTTACCGAACTGGTAGCCAAACCCCTGCTGCATATCTTTTATCCCGGCCTTGCGCATTTCTCGCAGCCCCTGAGCGGTATGATTGCCGGTAAGAAGTCTTACTTCAATAAAATTGATTTTTTTAATGATTATGGTGTTGATATCGGTATCCTGATCGATATGTACCTGATGAAGGCACGTGTGCAGGAAGTGAACATCGGTTACCTGGAAAATAAAAGTAAACCCTGGCAGGCACTGGGTAAAATGAGCAAGGAGGTTTCCCGTGCTATCATTACCAAAGCGCAGGTGCATCATGCCGGTGAGATCAGTGAAGAAGAGATCAATTCACTGGAAGCCATCAACCGTGAAATGAATAGTACCCTGCGAGAAAAGCTTTCCGGTTTTCATAAGATGGCCATTTTTGATATGGATGATACCATCCTGATGGGCAGAACCATTGACGCCTGCGCACAAACATTCGGATTCACGGCTAAACTGGAAGACCTGCGCGCCCAGGAAAAAGATCCCATCATTCTTACCAAACGCATCGGTCTGCTGCTGAAAGGACGTACCATGGATGATCTGCTGGATATTGCCGGCAACATTCCCATGGTACCTGATGTAAAGGAAGTAATATCTGCACTGAAAGAACGAGGTTATATCATAGGGATTATCAGCAATAGTTATACGCTTATCACCAATTATGTACGGCAACAGATAGGAGCAGACTTTTCATTTGCCAACCAGATGGAATTTTTTGAAGGTCGTGCTACCGGTGAAGTAAATCTGCCTTCTTACTTTTTCGGTTCTCCGGGCAGTGTTTGCGGACATGCCTATTGCAAAACCAATGCATTGCAATATGCCTGTGAAAAATACAATGTGCAACTGAAGAATTGTATTGTGATCGGTGATAGCCGTGATGACCGTTGTATGGTAGGTCATGGAGGACATGGAGTTTCATTCCGTACCAAAGATGATGTGCTGGCAACCATTGCTTCCACCAATATCCGTGATTATAGTTTTCAACCCCTTTTAAGCTTAACCTAGAAAAAACGGCAACACCATCATTCATTACCTCAAACAAACCGCCATGCCAAAGACCTTGTATAACATTCTTGTTCCGGTAAGCTTTACCAACAGCAACAAATGGGCTATATCCAAAGCCATTGAACTTGCCAATAATTTCCACTGCAATATTCACCTGGTGCATGTGGTCAGCCAGCATCTGCTGCCGATGGTACCCGTTGATTCCGGCATGTTACTGACCTATGATGTAACTGCTGAAATGAACAACGCCCGCAAAAGACTGGAGTCGCTAAAAGCTACTTACAGTCAGCACCTGTGTGGTGGCAGCATCGAGATCAGTTTGCTGCAGGGCAATGCCAGTCAGCAATTATCAAAATATATCGAACAATATGATATGGATCTGGTAGTGATCGGTCTTTCCCGTTTCAACCTGATCCACCGCATCTGGTCTTCAGTATCTATCAGTAAACTGGCACGTAAAACAAATGTACCGGTACTGGCTATACGCTCTGGCGGACTGGTATGTCATTTCAAGAAAATTGTACTTCCTGTTACGACCGATGTTCCGGTAAAACGGATCCAGATGGCCACTATGCTGGCCCGCTCATTCAAATCAACCGTGTACCTGGTAAGTCTGCGCCAGGACAATCATCCAGCCGATACTGTGCTCAACAAAGCACTGGAAGTAATAGAAAGCCTGTCAACCATCCCGGTGCAGAGTTTTATGCTGGAAGGCAAGAACCTGGCAAAAAGTACATTAGAATTTTCACGACGTATCAATGCAGACCTGATCATGGCCAACCCACTGAAAGAGTTTCACATGCCGGGTTGGTGGAGCCGTGTTACTAAAAAACTGTTATCCTACGGCTCTAATATACCGGTGATCACCGTTGAGCAGAATAACGACCAGGTATCATCTGCCTCATAAAACAATATATATTTATACAGAACAATATGAAACCCACCATGGCACGGCTACGGGTGGGTTTATTTTTTCCACGAAAGACTTCATTCATCAAAATCTTTTTACAAACCGCCGGAGAATAGATAAATTAGGATGCGGGACACCATTGCCGCACACATCAAAACGATTGTTTATGAAAAGACGGGATTTCATTAAAAATACTTCCCTGGCCACTGCCGGCATTACCATTCTCAATTTTCCTGTATTTGGTAAAAATGCTCCCAGTAACAAAGTGGTGATAGCTGTAATGGGCGTTAACAGCCGGGGTGCTTACCTGGCAGAATCTTTTGCCAAACTGCCCAACGTAGCCATTGCATATTTGTGTGATGTAGAAGAAAAAGCCATTCAAAATGGGCTTAAACCTTTTGCAAATGCATCCCAGAAACCTGTCATCATAAAAGATATCCGCCAGTTGGTACAGAAGAAAGATTTTGACGCATTGGTGATCGCTGCTCCTGATCACTGGCATGCCCCGGCCGCCATATTGGGTGTGGCAAACGGTAAACATGTATATGTTGAAAAACCCTGCAGCCACAATCCATACGAAGGTGAACTGCTGGTACAGGCTATGAAAAAATATGGTAAGCTGATCCAGATGGGTAATCAGCGGCGTTCTTTTCCTACGCTGATCAATGCTGCCAAAGAGGTACGTGATGGAATTATCGGCAACGCCTATCTGGGTAAAGCATGGTATACCAACAACCGTAAATCAATTGGTTATGGAAAAAGAATTCCGGTGCCTGCTACATTGGATTTTGATCTGTGGCAGGGTCCTGCACCACGACGCGACTACCAGGACAACCTGGTACATTATAACTGGCACTGGTTCTGGCATTGGGGCACCTCAGAAACCTGTAATAACGGTACACATGAAATTGATTGCTGCCGCTGGTTCATGGGTCTTGATTTTCCGTCAAAAGTTACTTCTGCCGGTGGGCGTTATGCTTTTAAAGATGACTGGCAAACACCCGATACACAAATAGCTTCTTTTGAATTTGGCGCCAACAAAGCCATTACCTGGGAAGGCAGAAGCTGTAATGATTTCCCGGTAGAGGGTGCCGGAAGAGGTTTCAGTATTTATGGCGATAAAGGAACGCTGGTGAATTATGGTGGCGGTGATTATAAGATTTTCAATAATGACAAGAAGTTGGTAAAAGAAATAAAGTCTGAAACAAAAGCTGAAACGGGCAACCTGGTCAGTTCAACGGGCAATCTTGATTTTTACCATTTAAACAATTTTGTAAACAGCATCCGTGGCGAAGAAAAGATCAACTCTCCCATTGATGAAGGCCATAAAAGTATCCTGCTTTGCCTGCTTGCCAATATTGCACAACGCACAGGCAGAACATTGTATACCGATCCTTCCAACGGACATATATTACGTGATCCGGAAGCTATGAAACTCTGGAAACGTGATTATGAAAAAGGCTGGGAACCCAATGTATAACGTAAATACTTAATCGCATTTTACTACTTTGACAGCTTCCTGATCTTAATACTGCGGAAGCTGACTTCATTGCCATGATCCTGCAGCAGAATATGTCCTTGTTTTGCCTCACCGAAAGCAGGCCATACTTTGTATTTACTGATGGCCACCAGATCACGGAATGCCTGCGAGCCTCGTTCGTATTCCAGTACTTTAATACCATTGAGATAATGTTCCACATGATTATTGGGATACACTACTACCCTGCCTGTATTCCATTGTCCCGGAGGATGTACAAAACGTTCTTCTTTTTTAGCAGCGATCAGGTCGTACAATGAAGCTAATGTGCGGTTACCATCTCTGCCCAGTTTGGCGTCCGGATGTACTTTATCATCCAATACCTGGTATTCAAGTCCGATAGCTGAACCTGCATTATTTTCTGATAGTGTTACAAAATACTTCACACCACTGTTAGCACCTGTGGTGATCTTAAAGTCAAAGCTGAGATCAAATGCACTGTACTGGTCTGTTGTTACAATATCACCACCATTGGTAGATTCAGCACCATTAGAAGATTGGACAGTGAGCGTTCCATCTTTCACTTCCCATCCTTTTTCGGGAAATGCCGGTTTATAAGCACCTTTCCAGCCCCTGTGGCTTACACCATCGAACAATAGTTTATAACCACTTTTCTTTTCTGCTGCAGACAAGTTATTCGGAATGGTATTGACAACATACAGGTTGTTATTATACGGAGCTGGCGTTAAACCGGTTGTTTTGATCCGGATATTCTTCCACCAGATCTTTTTACCGGCCTGCTCAGGTTTGGTAATGCTATGTACCTGCAGACCAATAAATCCTTTTGCATCAAAAGTATCTACTACATAGGCTGCTTCAATACCATTCACCCAGGTACGCAGGTTGTACCCGATACATTCTATCCGCACTTTATTGAACTGACCATTTCTAAACGCAGTTTTGGCAGCAGGGTTTAATGTAAGTGGATATAACCAATCTCTCCTGGCTTCATCGTATATGCCACCTGACCAGCGGCGTATTGAAGGGTCTATTTCATATTGGTATCCGTATACCCGTCCTTTACCGTTATTTCCTTCAGGATTCAGATGACTTCTGAACTGCACGCCGGAATTGGAGGTGGTATCTTCTATCATTACTTCCAGTTCCAGGATAAAGTCGCCGTACTCTTTTTCTGTGACCAGGAAGGTATTGGTAGTGTTGGGCATTGTAATACCTGTGATAGCTCCGTTCTCGATAGTGTACTCTGCGTTACCGGAAAGTTTTTTCCATCCGTTCAGAGACTTGCCATCGAACAGGCTGATCCATCCGTTCTGGGCATAGGTAGTGTAAGCGGTACAGGCAATGGTGAGGAGCAGGAATATCTTTTTCATATGGCTGTATATGGCCAGTTAATATACGAAAAAGATTTCAGGGGGGGTGATGTGTGTGTTGGAGATTTGGTGGGTGGATGGGGAGAAGCGGATCAGCAGATCAGGTATCA